>JGI2924J29684_1078693_pt1 | contig 111090 bp, 94 predicted proteins | sample BenlonsequencITS_FD_29684 | JGI IMG/M metagenome (IMG submission 29684)
GCCAGCCGATGTAGTTGGTGTGGCTCGCCATCAGCTTCCAGGGCTGCACGGCCAGCCCCAGCAGGCCTGTGATCAGGCCACCCGTACGAAAGCTGATGTAACGCGGTGCCACGTTGGAGAAGTCGTTGGACGGGCCAACGACGTTCGCGCTGATGTTTACGTTGAGCGTTGCAATCAGAATGCTGATCAGTGCAAGGAAGGCAAGCACAGGCTGGTGGAAGTGACCCAGCAGAACGATGGGGTTCCAGATAGGCTCGCCAAAGATAACCGTAGAAGCAGAGGTGCACGCGATGCCGATGAAACTGTAGAGCACCATCGCGATCGGTAAACCAAAGGCCTGCCCGACGATCTGCGACTCCTGCGACTTCGCATACCGCGTAAAGTCCGGGATATTGAGCGAGAGCGTCGCCCAGTTCCCAACCATGCCCGTAAGCGACAGAAAGAAGAAAGCCCAGAAGGCCTTGGTCGACGTGAAGTGACTCGGCGCGTGAAGAATGGGGCCGAGACCGCCTGCCTTGTGCACCATGAAGAAAAAGAGGCCGAGGGACATCGTCAGCAGAAAAGGTGCGGCGACGCTCTGCAGATGCCGGATAGACTCAATACCGAACCAGATCACGATCATGTTCAGCAGCCAGAAGCCACCGAAGGCAAACCAGATGACAGCGCCATTGCCGATGGTCGAAGGCCAGATGACATTGATGATGGCGGAGATCGCCTGGCCGCCAATCCAGGACTGAATACCGAACCAACCGCAAGCAACAAACGCGCGCAGCAGCGCCGGAATGTTGGCGCCACGTGTACCAAAACTTGCACGCACAAAAACAGGAAACGGGATGCCATACTTGGCGCCGGCATGAGCGTTCAGCACCATCGGAATCAGTACGATCAGGTTGCCGAGCAGGATCGTCAGGATCGCCTGCTTCCAGTTCATGCCGCCAGCAATCAGCGACGACGCGAGCATAAACGTCGTGACCTCCATCGACATGGAGAACCACAGCGCCATGTAGTTATAGGTGGTCCAGGTCCGGCCCGCTGGTGCAGTGGGCGCAAGGTCTTCGTTGTAAAGACTGCTATCAGCATCAAGCAGGACTGCGGTACCGCGAGGCGCTATAACCATGACCAACCTTTTCCCTGGGGGACGATGGAATCTGGTGCGGCCACGGAGCAGGCGAGAACGCCTGTCCGATGGACGCGTGAAGCTGAATGCTGATGCTCCACGTATATCATCAAGTTAATCGTTTAACCCTGATTGGCCTTGCGTACCGCCATACTTTTGGCGCAAGAACTGGAGATTCGTTTGCTTTCCTATCGACCGCAGATGTGGTGTTCCGCAGGCGTCATCCTGGCGTCGTCCCTGGTTTCCGCGCTGGCGCAAAGCGCTGTAACGGCCTCGCCGAACCCGCCCAGTCTTCCGAAACAAGCAACGCTGGCAGTTCTGCCCATGCCCTCCCACGTCACCGCCGGGACCGGCCAGTTCGTCTTTGATCGCGGCTTTGACGTGGTACTGTCGGGCTACCAGGAGCCGCGTCTCGATCGGGCGCGCATGCGCTTCCTCCAGCACCTCCGACGGAAGACCGGGATTCTTCAGTGGCCCCAGGCTTCTGGCCTACCGCAAATCGTGGTGGAGACGAAGTCTTCCAGTGCGGCCGTGCAGCAGGTCTCTGAGGACGAGTCTTACCGGATCGATGTGACGCCGATGAAGATCGTGCTCACCGCTGCCAACCCTATCGGTGCGTTGCGCGGACTGCAGACGATCCTGCAGTTGATCCACACCACGCCGCAGGGGTTCGCGATTGCTGCGATGCAGATTGAGGACAAGCCTCGATTCCCATGGCGCGGCCTGATGATCGATTCCGGACGGCACTTCATCACGCCCGATGTGATCCGTCAGACGCTCGATGGCATGGAACTGGTGAAGATGAACGTGCTGCACTGGCATCTGGCAGATGACCAGGGCTTTCGCGTTGAGAGCAAGGTCTTCCCTCGCCTGCAGGGCATGGGATCGGACGGCCAGTTCTACACGCAGGAGGAAGTGCGCAGCATCGTCGCCTACGCGCGCGACCGCGGCATCCGCGTGCTGCCCGAATTTGAGATGCCGAGCCATGCAAGCTCATGGTTCGTGGGCTATCCCGAGCTTGGTGACAGCAAGGGGCCATACCGTCTGAAGCATGCGCTCGGTCAGTCCTGGGAGAGACCGCGCGACGCTGCCGAGGATTCCTCGATGGACCCAACGCAGGAGTCGACGTATAAGTTTCTGGATCGCTTCGTCGGCGAAATGAGTTCCCTCTTCCCGGATATCTACTTCCACATTGGCGGCGATGCGGAAGACGCCATGATCGAATGGAAGACCAATCCCCGCATGAAGCAGTACATGGATGCGCATGGCATGAAGGATCCTGCAGCGTTGCAGACCTACTTCGACCAGCGCGTTGAAAAGCTCATTGCGAAGCATGGCAAGCGCATGATGGGCTGGGATGAGGTCTTGCAACCAGACACGCCGAAGAGCGTTGCGATTCAATCGTGGCGCGGGCTGGACTCCCTCGCGAAGTCTGCAGCAAGTGGACACCCTGCCGTACTGTCGTGGGGCTATTATCTGGATCTGAACGAACCAGCCTCGCGTCACTACGCGGTCGATCCGCTGGCGGATGCGGCAGGCGCCTTACCGGAAGCGCAGCGTGCCAACATTCTCGGCGGTGAGGCCGCGATGTGGTCAGAGTACGTAACAGCGGAAACAATTAGCGGGCGTCTGTGGCCGCGTGCTGCGGCGGTAGCGGAGCGCCTCTGGTCACCGCGAGAAGTAAGCGATAGCGCATCGATGTACAGGCGTCTGGACACGATCGCGCAGGAGCTCACCTACGCTGGTGTGCCTTATGTTGCCGCTCGCGCGAGCGCCTATGACCGCTTAACCACAACTGTTCCCGCTGCCGCATTAAACGTACTGGCAAGTGTCGTTGAGCCGCCAAGAGGGTACCCGCGAGGTGGCAGCAGAACCTATGACTCTTTCTCACCGTTGAATCGTCTGTCCGATGTTGTCCCTGCCGAGAGCGATCTGGGGCGAGAGTTCTGTGCGGTAGCTGGTCGCATCGCGTCTCACTCAGCGAATGCCGAGGATCTGAAAGACGCACAGAAGTGGCTGGAGCAGTGGCGTGACAACGATACCCTGCTTGCGCCGGGCCTCGGGCAATCGGCATTAACGGCTGAGTTGGTCCCGCTGTCGAAGAACCTGAGCCGTGTTGCATCGATCGGTCTGGCTGCGCTGGAACGTATGAATCATCCGGGCGCGAGCGCTGCGGATGCAGAGACCTTTAAGAAGAATCAACTGGCCGCATTGAAGACGGCCAGTGCACAGACGGCAGAGCTTAATTTCGCGATCACGCCTGGGGTCGAGGCATTGGTTTCCGCGATTCAACGATAAGTTCCTCAAAGCAAAAAAAAGGGGTAGTGAGAGATCCTCACTACCCCAGCTTCGTGTGGAGGCCCACTAGAAGATCAGTTTGCCGGCCAGCTGGATCGAACGTGGATCCGCAGCATTGGTGATGACACCGAACGAGCCGCTCGTGTTCGCTCCGCCGCCAACGCCGCTGATTGGGTTGGCACCGGCCGTAAAGGTGGTGTTGGGCAGACCGTAGTTCACATGGTTCAGCACGTTGAAAGCTTCTGCACGAATCTGAAACTTCAGGCGCTCTGTGATCTCTGTCGTCTTGAAGATCGAGAGGTCAAAGTTCTGCGTTCCCGGTCCGCGAACATGCGGCAGAGTGCGTGGCACGTTGCCGTACGTGAAGTCCGAAGGGTTCTGGAAAGCAGCGGTATTGAACCACTGGTTACGCGTCTGGTTCGGCACGGAGACCGACGCACCGGGCACGTAGTTGGGACGTGTCGCAGTGAAGGCATTCGCGCCGGAGATCGTAAGCGGCGTGCCGGTCTGCATCACGCCAATAACATTGACCTGGAATCCACCCACAACGCGGTTGACGAAGCCGTTATGTGTGTCGAACTTCTGACCGCGACCGAAGGGCAGGTTGTAGAGCAGGCTAAGCGTGCCTCGCTGCGAGACATCCGAGGGATCCAGACCGTATTCCGCACTTCGGTTGTAGACGTTCTGATAACCGCTGGTGCTGAAGCCGGAGATACCGTTGATGTAGCTAAGTGCGGACTGAACGCCATTGCTCATCAGCTTGCCCATCGTGTATCCAAACAGAACCGTGAGGCCCTTGCTCGCCTGACGTTGCGCCGTAAGTTCAAGGTAGTGCGCGATCAACATGCCGTCATGCGGATACGTGACAGTAACCGTGCCGTATGCAGGCAGCGGCAGCAGCGACTGCTGGCGCGTGATCGTTGCAGAACCCAGCGAGCCGGGGATCTTACCAGCATTGGGGTTGGCAACAGTCGCCGTCAGTGCCGCACGGCCCAGCGAGAAGTACTTGGGATCAAGCTGGTTCATGTTGTAGTTACCAGCGACGATGTGCACGCCGTGGTTACCCACATAGCTCGCCTGAACCACAATGCTGTAAGGCAGTTCGCGCTGCAGGCTAAGCGTGTACTGCTGCGACGACGGAGTCTTCGCGTTGCTTGGCTGGTAGGCAGCAGCCTGGCCAAGGAAACCGAGCGGTCCCAGTGCGGCGCCGAGCGGCTGCGTTGGCGCATACGGGAAGCCATTCTTGAACTGGAAAGCCGCGAGCCGCGTGTCGTTGCCAGCAGGGTTGTAAGTGGTGGAGGTAGTCGCGAATCCGTTCGTGATGCCGGTATAAACCGAACTGAAGGTGTTCGCGTAGTAGATGCCAAAGCCGCCACGCACAACGGTCTTGCCGTCTTCTGTCAGGCGAAGCGCGAATCCGACGCGGGGACCGAAGTCACGATAGTTCTCACGCAGGAAGTTACGGCCCAAATCATTCGTTGCGGCATAGTAGGTGGCGCCGGTAAAGCCACCGCTCGACGCAGTCGGATCGAAGTTGCTGTATCCGTTGTTCTGCTCATACGGCTGCTGCTGGTAGTCATAGCGCAGGCCCAGATTGAAGGTAAGCCGGCTGGTCGCCTGCCAGTCATCCTGCAGGAAGAACGACGTGCTGAAGGCACGGTCGGCCTGTCCCAGATTGGTTGCGATCGTAGCGGAACTCACCGCACCCGAAAGAAACGTCGCGTACGTGTTGCCGCTGTTGACGCCACCTGCAGGAGCCGCCGCGCCCGACGGATCCGTCGTCAGCGCTGCAGCGAACGAGAAGTTGCCGGAGGGAGCATTGCGCTGCAGATTCGCGCCGACATTGAAACGAAGATCCGTGCCGAAGGTCAGTGCATGTCGCCCAAGAACCTTCGTCACGGTGTCGGTGATCTGCGGATTCGTATAGGCGCGATATCCAATCTGCTGGTTCGCTGCGGGCAGACCATTACCAACGATGGGGATAGCAAAGTTCGGCACATTTGCAGGAAGACCAAGCTGCTGCGGAATATTCAGCCCGGCACTCGCCGCTGCGAAGGGCAGTTCCTGCCGCGTCATCGAGAAGCGCAGATCATTGATCAGCGTGGACGAGAAGGTATGGGTAAGTCCAACAATCGCGCTCTTGATGTTGTAGTTGTCATACCGATTCGCAACGATCGGATTCGGATAGTACGTGCCACCAGACTGTCCGCCATTGGTGAACTGGTTGAAGTAAGCGAAGCGAATCAGCAACGCGTCCTTCTCCGTCACGCGATAGTCCAGCCGTCCCAAAGCCTGGCGCATGTTGCTGACACCGCGCTGCACAAACAGGAAATTATTCGTGTTGGTGAAAGCATTCGTCGGCGTGACATTTGGCAGCGGATAGAAGGCATTCTGGTACGCCTGCGCAACAGGATCGATGTTGGTGATCTGGTTGTTGGCATAGGGCGTACGACGCGCGATCGTTCCCGTAACCACAGTGCTGAACGGGTTGTAGAGCTGAATCGGCTTGCCCGTGGAATCGCGCAGACCCGAGAAATCACCGGCCCGCTGCGCTGCTGTAGGCACGCTCAAGAACTGCGGAGTGCCCTGGATGAAGCGATACTCTTCGTAATTACCAAAGGCGAACGCGCGATCCTTGTAGACAGGTCCGCCAAGCGATCCACCGAACTGGTTGTACCGCAGCACAGGCTTGCTCACGCTCGCAGTTGCAAAGGCATTGCGAGCATTCAAAATATCGTTGCGCCAGAACTCGTACGCGGTACCGTGGAACTTCGATGTACCGGAGCGGCTGACAAGATTCACCACACCGCCCAACGTGAAGCCATACTGAGCGGAGAAGATGCCGCTCTGCACCTTAAACTCTTGAATCGCATCGACGGTCGGGTTGATCGCGATCTCGCCCGTGGTCGCAGCCAGATTGTTCTGTCCATCGAGGATGTACGAGTTGGAGCCAGTCGGTGAACCGTTGATGGAGATAGCCGAAAGGTTCGTGCCGCGGTTTGCGAATCCGCCCTGAGCCACCGTGGTGGTAATGCGCACACCAGGAGTCAGCGTCGCAAGCGCAATCGTGTTGCGGCCATTCAACGGCAGGTCTTCAATCGACTTCTCACCGATCAACACACCAAGCGTTCCGCTGGTCGTGTCGAGCGAGGCCTGCGATGCCTCAACAGTAATAGACGCCTCCGCAGAGCCGACCTTCAGTTCCAGATTTGCTTCCACACGACTGCCAACCGTAACGGCAATCCCTGTCACCGTCGACGATGCGAAGCCCGGCTTGCTCACTGAAACCGTATAGTTGCTGCCAAGCACAAGCGGCGGTGAGTTATAAAAGCCTGCGCCGTTGCTGGTGAGATGGATGACGGCATTGCGATCGGTGTCCTGGATATCGACCGTCGCGCCCGCCACAGCGGAACCCGTGCTGTCGCGAACCACACCGATGATGTTTCCTGTTCCCTGCTGCGCATGCGAGACGGCCGCAGCGGCAAGGCTGGAAACAACCAGCACAGTTCGGACAGAGGGGCGGAGAGAACGAAAGCTTAATGCAGACCACGGCCTGGAAGAGTTCAACATGTGGTGCTCCTGAATTGTTTTGGAATCGTGCCCGTACTTACGGTGCTACCCAGAACTCGAACGACTGCGGTGGTACGGTAATGTCCATCGAACGGCCGCTTGCTTTTCCAAGCGACTGATCGAGCGCGGAGATGGTGTAGCGGTGGCCCTCCAGCGACCTGGAGGCCATACCAGACAGATGAAACGTATAAGGTGCCGTGCCGCGGTTTGAAAGTGCGATCCCAAGCTTGCCGGTCTTGCTGCGCCACACCAGGATGCGTTGGTCATGCTGCACCACACTCTCGTCCACGGTCAGCCGCGTGGAGTCCCAGGGCAGATACTTCAGGAAACCTGCGATCGCGTTATAGTTCGGCGCGTTGTAGTCCCAGTGCCCCGCTTCAATTTCAGGACGCAGGTTCTGCTTCAACTCACCCTGCGGCCTCCAGAAGCCGAGCGCATAGCCCGAACCCTCCAGATTGGTGACCGGCTTCAACGCATGCAGCCAGTACCAGGTCGGCGAGTTCTCGAAAACCATCCAATTCATGATCGACTGACCGGTGTTCATGAAAGGCGATGCAATCTTCTTCAGGTCCGCTGGCTGGTACTCAAACTCATTGGAGTACACAGGCTTGTCGCCGGCACCCTTCATGTACTTCGCCTGCAGGTCGATCTGGTCGTTGGAGTTTGATCCCACCTGGTGCCACGTCCACGCATCGATCTGCTTCAGCAGCTCAGGATCCTTGCGCAGCTCCGCGGCATAGGTACCCGCCGGGCCATCCCAACTGTTCGCATGAATATGCAGCTGCGGCGACAGCTTGCGAAGCTTCGGCACAACATAGTGCAGTGTCTTTGCGTAATCCTCGGGACTATAGAACGCGATCGCATACGGCATCTTCGGACGCTCGCCTGCCTTCGGCTTGTCGCCGTCCAGCGGTGTCATGCCGAACACTGGCTCGTTCTGAAGACCCCACTGCGCCACATGGAGCCCATGTGCCTGCAGGTAGCGCACGTCCTCTACCAGTGCATCAGAAAACGCATTAAAGAATGCGGGATCGTTGCCGCCAAGTGTTCCACCGTAATAGCTCTTGCTCTCTTTCCAGAAGGGCGGCGGCGACCAGTACTCCACGTCGAAGCCTTCAATGCCAACGGCATCCTGCATGGCGCGCAGGTCGTCCATCTGCCCGGGATAGCGCTCGATGATGTGTTGCTTCGACGCGTCATTCCCGCGGAGATACAGTCCCATGGCAAGACGCGTGTAGCGAAAGCCGTGCAGCATGTCCTTGTAAAGACGCGTACGCTCCGAAGGGATCAGGTCATGCGGTACAGCAACCACTTCCTCGGGCATGCCCTGATTCAGCGAGCCGATGCTGTCGCTCTGAATCTCAAAGCCAAGCCCCTTGATCACCTGCTGCGGCTTGTCCGGGCGGATCCGGTACGACGCGCCTGGCTGCTGCGACGTAGCCGCAGTGGTCGCGTTTAGGCAACATGCCAGTACCAAAGCCATGGACCGAACAGGCCACTTCGCGAAAGCCAGCTTCGACATCAAACCCTCATTGCTGTTTAGTTAAACGGTTAACAATGGGCCAAGCATAGAGGTCAGTGTTTTGAGTGTCAAGACATTTGTCATTCCCTGTTCACCTATTGTCTTTCGCCGCGTGGTTACGGGCCCGTGCGCAGAGGGTGCGGGTGAGAAAATGGCCCAGGAGAATTCCTCAATACTATGGCTGCACCCAAGCTAGGTGACATTGCGAAGCGCGCCGGCGTCTCCATCGCTGCGGCATCGATTGCACTGAACAACCCGGACACCAACCGCGTCAGCGCCACCAAGCGTGCAGAGATCCTGCGGATCGCGGAAGAACTTGGCTACGTCCCCAATGAGCTGGCCAAGGCGCTTACGGAGCGCAGAACCCGGCTGATCGGCTTGATGGTTCCGCTGAAGGACCCCATCTTCTTCAACCACTTCATCGCGCAGGTCCTTGGCGGCATCCAGGCCACGGTCATGCAGCGTGGCTATAACCTGCTCATCTACTCGCCCACCGGCAAGCCCGGCCGCTTCACCCGGGACCAGATCCTTGAAAGCCGCTTCTCCGACGGCCTGATCTTCATCAACACGCGCTTCTGCCTCACACGCGATGTCGCGGAGACCATCCGCGAACTTGACCGCGCGAAGATCAACTTCACCATGGTCAACTCCTACTACGGCCGGGCTGACGTGAACTATGTGGGTGTCGATGACCCCGCGCTTGGCGAAGCCGCCGCGCAATACATTGCCGGTCGCGGCCATCGTCACATCGCCTTTTTAAGCGGCTCCAGCGATCTCCCCACACACATTCACCTGCTCAAGGGGTTGCGCAAGGGCCTTGCAGAGGCCGGCCTCGAACTGACCGACAGACATATCGGCTGCACCGGCTACGACCAGGCACGTGCCTACGAGATTCTTGACAGCTGGTTTGCCGAGAAGCGGGCCAGGCCATCGGTCGTCTTCTGCGGCGACGATCAGTTACTGATGCATCTCTACGATTACGTGGAAGCGCGCGGCCTGAAGATCCCGGACGATCTTGCAGTAGTCGGCCGGGGAAACATCGGCGTCATCTCCATGCTTCGGCCCCGCCCAACCTCGTTCACCATCCCTGCGTTCGAGGCCGGAAAGCTCTCTGCTGAAATGCTCATTGACTCCATCGAACGCCCTGAAACGAAGAAGCGGCGGGTTTTGCTCCCCTTTACCTTCTACGCCGGCGAAACTGCCTGAGCTGTCGCGCTCTGGCACAGTGGCCGAAATAATCCCTGAAAGTTCCATGGTTAATCGGTTAATGTAGTGGAGTGTTAAACCCCGCTGGCATCGGCGATCTCTCCACACCGGTCGCGTCGACCGTTCACGATGAGCGATCGACGAATGGTACCCACCCCATTCGCTGGCTCTTTGCCGGGCTGCTCCTACTCGCCTCGGTGATGAACTACATCGATCGACAGACACTCTCTGTGTTGGCCGTAACGGTTCAGCATGAGATGAAGCTCACGGATGTGCAGTACGGCTATGTGGTGCAGTGCTTTCTGCTGACCTATATGGTGATGTACGTCGTGTCGGGCCGGCTGGTAGATCGTTACGGCGCACGACGCACGCAAGGCGTCTTTCTGCTCAGCTGGTCGTTGGCGAATGCATTGACAGGCTTTGCCACAGGATTCGTCTCCCTCATGGGATGCCGAGCCATGCTGGGCGCGGCCGAACCCGGCAACTACACTGCTTCCCTGCGCGCCGTGAACGATTGGTTCTCTGCAAAGCAGCGCGCGCTCGCCGTCGGTATCTACAGCATGGGCGGCACCCTCGGCGCTGCGATTGCCGTTCCTCTTACGACCACACTTGCCCTTCGGTACGGATGGCGTAGCGCCTTTGTTGTAACTGGTGCCATGGGCGCCGTCATCGCCGTGCTCTGGTTGCTCGTCTATCGGGACCCGCCAAGGCGTGCTGAGCAGCCTCTGCTGCCTGCCGTACCCTGGAAGACCGTCTTGCGCCAGCCGCTCCTGCTGGAAATGCTGGGCACCCGCATGTTGACGGACTCCGTCTGGTACTTCTTCCTCTTCTGGATTTCGAAGTATCTGCAGGAGTCGCGCGGCTTCACACTTGCTGAGATTGGTGCCAGCGTCTGGGTACTCTTCGTCGGTGCAGATCTCGGCGCGCTCGGCGGCGGTGCTGTCTCAGGCCTCTTCGTCGCGCGACACGGCCTGCTGAACGCGCGTCTGCGCACCATGCTGCCTGCCGCCATCTGCATGTTCAGCCTGGCAGTGGTTCCCACGCTGCATGACCGTGTTGCCATCCTGAGTCTGCTCACGCTACTGGCCGCGTGCCACATGGTGTGGATGACCAACGTGACCACCCTCACGCTGGATCTCTATCCACGCACAATGGCAACCACCATCCAGGGCCTGATCGGCGCTGCCAGCTCCATCGGAGGCTTGATCTCCGCGGGGCTGATCGCACACACCATCCAGACGCATGGCTACCGTCCCGTATTTCTGATCCTCGCGTTGATGCATCCCATCGCCGCCACAGTTTTGTTTATCCGTCTGCGTCCGCTCATGCGGCGCACGGAGATATCCATGGAGAAAACTCAAAGCAATGAAGCTTGAAACCAGGCAGTATGACGTAGTGGTGTGTGGTGGTGGTTTGGCCGGTGTCAGCGCGGCAGTGGCCGCCGCGCGCGGTGGCGCGAGGACATGCCTCGTGCAGGATCGTCCCGTACTGGGCGGCAACAGCTCGTCCGAAGTCCGTGTGACACCACATGGCGCTGCAGCCTTCCACGCCTACGCACGCGAAACCGGCATCATCTCGGAACTGTTGATTGAAGAGCGCGCCGTCAACCACGAAGAGATCTTTGAGAATGGCTGGACGAACTCCGTCTGGGACATGGTCATCTACGACCTCGTCGAACGCACGGAGAACCTCACCCTCTGCCTGAACACCGCCGTCCTTGGCGTCGTCGTTGAAGGCCGCCGCATCACTGCGGTCAAGTGCCGCATCGCCAATGCTGAGACCGATCTGACCCTGGAGGCAAAGACCTTCATCGACTGCACAGGCGACGGCCTTGTCGCGGCAGAAGCAGGCTGCGAGTGGCGCATGGGCAGCGAGAGCAAGGCAGAGTTCAACGAGCCGCATGCACCCGCCGTCGCCAACGGCGACATCATGGGCAACTCCATCCATTTCAAGACGAAGGACATGGGCCGTCCCGCTCCGTTCAAGCTGCCGTCATGGGCAATCGAGCATAAGGATGGCAGCTTCTTCTACGATCAGGGCCGACTTCCGAAAGAGGTTCGTGGCGGCTATTGGTGGATTGAGATTGGCGTTCCCTATGACACCATCCACGACTCGGAGACCATCCGGCATGAACTGACACGTCACACCCTGGGCGTCTGGGATTGGATCAAGAACAAGGATCCGAAGACCATGAAACTCGCCGAGAACTACGCGCTCGATTGGATCGGCCAGGTTCCCGGAAAGCGCGAAAGCCGCCGCATCATGGGCCGCTACCTGATGAATGAGTGGGACGCCATTCGCTGCACGCTACATCCCGATGAAGTTGCGTTCGGCGGATGGTTCATCGACCTGCACACACCGGGTGGTCTACTGGCGGGCAGCAGTGAGCCGGCCAGCGCGGAAGGCTACTCCGAGACAAGCGAGTACGCGACGCGCTCCTATGCAGGCCCTTACGGTGTGCCACTGCGCATGCTCATCTCGAAGGACATCGATAACCTGATGATGGCCGGCCGCAATGTCAGCGCTACCCACTGCGCGCTGGCGACGGTACGTGTCATGGCGACGACCGCCCTGATGGGCCAGGCCGCCGGTGTAGCGGCTGCGCTGGGTGTCACGCGAGGCTTGGATGTCGCTGCGATCTCGGACAACGCCTCGGGTGACGTGCAGCAGTTGCTGCTCCGCGACGGCTGCTTCCTTCCCTCAGTCCGCAATCAGGACCCGCAGGACAAGGCGCGTTCCGCCAGCGTCACAGCGTCTTCTTCGGCAGTCTTCAGCGGCCTGACGCCGGAGAGCGTAGGCGCGCACGAGGGCCTGGCCTACTGGCGCGATCAGGCCGTGCCTCTGCGGGAAGAACTCACGCAGCGCCGCGGTCAGTGGCTCGCACTGGGTGGACCTTGCCCCCAAAAGATCAGCTTCTGCCTCTCCAACAAGACGCAAAAGCCGCAGCAGGTTGGCGTCTCGCTGATGAACGTCAACCACGTGTGGGACTACCGCGTCGCCGGCGAAATGATCGCCGCCACAGGCGTGCTAACAGTAAACCCTGGCGAGAAACAGTGGGTCGCGTGGCAGATTCCCGCCGATGCAGAGCTGCCAGGCGAGGGCTACATCCGCCTGGACCTGTCCGCGAACGACGCAGTCTCCTGGCACGTCGCAGGCGCCGTCGAACCCGGCCACGTGTCGGCCTTTGAAATGGCTCCCGGCAAAATGCGGCGTTACTCGAGCGGCGTGACACTTGCCATGCTCGTCGAGCCGGCACAGTCAAGCTATGCAGCGTCCAACGTTCTCTCTGGCCACACGCGGCCCTACGAAGGAACCAACCTCTGGCGCTCCGATCCGGCGCAGTCCTTCCCCCAGACACTCGATCTGCAATGGAAGAACGCACACACGATCCAGTCGGTGGAGATCACCTTTGCCGGTCACCTCCTGCGCGAATATCACGCGTATGCACCGTTCTATAAGGACCCACAGTGCGTTCGTGATTTCGACATTCAGGCGATGGTCGATGACAAGTGGGTAACCGTGCAGGAAGTTCGCGGCAACTACCAACGCCTCGGCAAATACACTCTCGCCCACCCAGTCGAGACAGCCGCTCTTCGCCTTTACATCATCGCGACGAACGGTGATCCATCGGCTGCCATCTACGAGGTACGCGCCTACTAAGACCCCGTAAGGGATGCGTCAGGAAGCGAACCATCGGAAGGCAAAGCACTGTCCTGAGGGTCTCCCTCAGGACAGTGCTACGAGACCGGCACTAATTCGGCGTAGGCCTCGAAACGCTATCCACCACGATCACATTCACCGGCACCTTGCCGGACTCCAGCTTCAATCCAAACTGCTCCACCAGCGCCGGAAGCAGCGGAGGCGGCACGTCGCCGCTCTCAGGCGGTGGCGGAGCCTTCTGCAAGCCCATCTTGATCGCCTGGTTATCGTCCATCTGGTACTTGAGCGTTCCCCCATAACGAACCGCGCCAAGCCCCGTCTGATCCACCACGGGATGGTCCAGGATGTCCGACTGCAGCAGACCGCAGAACTCCTTCATGGTCGCGTTGTTAATGCGCAACTGCCCGGGAGGCAAACCGAAACCAGGTATATCCCCCGCGTCAGCAGGCGCTGGCTTCATCTTGATACCGCCCTTGGCCACACTCAACGAAAAAGCGGTCATCACGCGCGACTCCACGTGATATTTCAGCCCATAGCGTTCCGCCGTCAGCTTCGCTACCTCGCTCATAAACTGCTTCAGACTTGGCGCTCCAGGCGTCTCAGGCTTGGCGTCAATGTCGTACTTGTCCTCCCTCGCCCAATCCGGCAAACCGACGATCTGCGCGGCATTCAACGACAAAGAAATAGTCATAAGCTTTTCAAGCGTCAGACCACGCCCGATGAAGTTTCCGCGGTTCAGCAGAAACGCAAAATTGCGCTCGCCCGGAGCCTGCGGCTTGATCGTCGCCACCTCAAAGCTCGGATCGGCATTCGGATCCATCTTGGCCTGCGGTGGCGGAGGCGCAGGGATCTCCCATGCAGTCTCCGCCGTCGCACGCACAAACACCAGCGGCGCCTTGTTATCGCCCGAAGTACGCGTACCGCCGATCGAGTCGCCATCCGGCGACATCTTCCCTTCGTACGTAATGCCAACGCGCTCAATGTCCAGACTCAGCGTCCCACCACTCCAACCCACCTTGTCGATCGGTATCGCCGGCGACTTTTGATCAATAAACCAGAGCGTCCCCTTCCAATCCGTCCCTGCCTTCTCGATCTTCACCACCCACCGGTTATCCCGACCATCAGCCTGGCGCACCCCACCCTGCCACGTGCCCGCAAGATTCAGCGCCACCGGCGCCTGCGCCGCAACAGCAGCCTGCGCCGCAACAGCCGGAGCCTGCGCCGCAACAGCAGGAAGTGTTACAAACGCGAACAACGAAGCGAACGCAAACAAAAGCGATCGGAGTGGTGAGGAAGACAAGACGCGCATACAGACCTCGCAGAAAGGGATGCGGCAGAAATCACGAACATCATACGGCCTCCCAGGCCGAGCGACTACAAAGTATGCAGCGACATTCAGCCCTCGAAGTCGCATTTGGGAAACAGCGGCTCTGTAGGGCGTGACAAAATCTTGATCATCCCGCGCACTTCTTCTGCGCTCAAAATTGGCCTCAGGCGAGAAAGCACAACCGCCCAGGTGTTTACATGGAAGAATCACATGCCATCCACCCTCTCCATCGCTCGCACGATTGCTACCTGTGTCGCATGCGCGGCAGCCTTATTTCCACTCACCACAATGGCGCAGAAGCCCGCGCCATTCAGCTCCGATGTCGTGCCAAAGGCGACGACAAGCGATTACGCAAAGGAAGCCAGGGACGGCGAGTACGTGCTGCATGACGTAGTCTTCGGCAGCGGCGAAAGGCTCGCAACCCTGCGCCTGCACTACAAGACTCTCGGCAGCCCGCATCGAAACACCGCAGGCCGCATCGACAATGCCGTCCTCATCTTGCACGGCACCGGCGACAGAAGCGGCAGCATGCTCACGGACGACTTCGCAGGTCCACTATTTGGACGGGGCGATCCGCTCGATATCCAGAAGTACTACATCGTACTGCCGGACGACATAGGCCACGGCAAATCGAGCAAGCCATCAGACGGATTACACGCAAGCTTCCCGCATTACGATTACGACGACATGGTGCAGACGCAGCACCGCATGCTGCTGGAAGGCATGGGCATTGCGCATCTGCGCTTAGTACTTGGTGTCTCCATGGGTGGCATGCAGGCATTCGTCTGGGGTGAGACCTATCCCGGCTTCGCCGACGCACTGATGCCGCTGACTTGTCTGCCGGTGCCGATTGCCGGCCGGAACCGCATGATGCGGTACGCCGCGATGCAAGCCATTCGCAACGACCCCGCCTACCGCAACGGCGAATATAAGACGCAGCCGCCCAGCGTTCATACCGCCAACACGATGACCTTCGTGATGGGTTCCAGTCCGCTGGTTTTACAAGAGGCCGCTCCCACTCGCGCTGCTGCAGAAGCCTATGTGGACCGCGCGCTGGCACAGCGCGATGCAACCACCGATGCAAATGACTTTCTGTATTACATCGACAGTTCGCGCAATTACGACGCGTCCCAGCACCTCGATCGCATCACGGTTCCCATCACATGGGTGAACGCTGCAGATGACTTCATCAATCCGCCGGAGCTACACATCGCAGAGCACTACGCACCGCAGTTGAAAAAGGGCCAGTTCGTTCTGTTACCGATATCGAAAGACACACGTGGGCATGGAACCAACATGCTCGCAAGGATCTGGCGCCCGTGGCTGGTTGCACTGATGCAGCGCTCGGAACCATCGCACCCAGTCCACCGCAAGAGTGGCGGGAACTAATCTGCGACCAAGAACCTAATTGTGCAATTTGTAGAAGAAACTTCCGCCCCCGATGCCCCACCCGAGAAAGCGTTTGAGAGAGCAGGGTTTCTAACCAGCATCCTGTTAATCATCGAGTGACCTTTCCCTCAGACCTGCTACCAAGGACAGTTCTACAGACGATCAAAGACCTCGGGCTTGAGCGGCGCTGGGGTGGCGCAAGCCTGTCCTGCCATGGCTCACGTACTGCGGCCTCTACTTCGTTCCGAGCAGCAGCGGTTCTGTTTCGATCAGCCTCAAAGACTTCACCATTGAGGCGGTCACGGTCTTGTACTTCTTGAAGTGTTCCGATCGCAGGTGGGCTTGGTAGCCAGCTGGACTGGCATACGTCTCGAAAAGACGTATCTGGTTGGGCTCGCCCTTCACGACGACTGCGTAAAGTGCGAGCACGCCGGGCTCTCTTTGAATGGAGATTTCGATCTCTTCACGGAGAGCTGCTTTGTAGGCGTCCAACTGCGCCGGATTGATCTCCAGTTCAGCCAACCGTACGACCCTTTCCGGTTGCTTCTGGGCCACGATGGGAAATGGATTCCAGAGAGAAGCCACGATCAGCGAGACCGCAGCGGCGATCATCAGGGTCTTTGCTTCCATGTCTTGCCTCCTGGCGCAGACCGCCCATCAAATTTAGCGCACGCCTCATCAAACGATAAACGCTGCGCTTGCGACCTCTGCACCTGATACTCCCGCAAAGTCGGGTTTCTGGAAACATTCGTCGCGGAGTTGCCGAAAACACCGTTTTCAGGGAGGGGCCTCCGGCGTTCGGGGATGAATGAGTATGCCGCGTGTGAAGATTAATGGGGACGGACCTCGGGCTTGATCCGGGGGGATGGGGTGAGAATATGCGCTCATTGACACCAGCAGTTCTAATCGCAGGCCTTATTTCGTGCACATTGTCATTCGGACAACCGAAGAAAGGCATCCCCGATCTGAGCTTGATTCTGGAGCCCGGACCGTTAGTCGATGGCGTGCCGCAGACGTTCACGTTCCGCTTGACGAACATAAGTGCGCGGGATCTCCTCATACCCCGGCCGAACATAGGCTGTAGTGAGCCGACTGCCGCTGGCAATCTTTGGATGAAGGAATCTTGGCAACCTTTGGCCGGGAAGGAGCTAGGAAACGGTGTAGCCTACTGCGACTTCGGATACGCACGGAAGCCGCCTCCGACCGTCTTGGAATTGGCCCGCAACTGGACGCGGCTTCAGCCAGGAGAGTCGATCTCCATTACTGCGACCAATAGAGAATTACGTTTTGAAACTCAAGGCCCTGGCAAGTACTCGTTCTTAGGTGAATACCTGCCCCCAGCAATGAGCGAGGCCGACCTTCAGATGTTGAACTCTGCGGGCATCGCGGTCCCACAAACGAAGACCATCAGTGGGAGCCTTCAATATCAAAGGGAGGCTTTGGGTCTAAACTGGATGACTGTTTTTTCAAAGCTGGGCCGCTGCAGCTGAATGCGTGCTCTATCGCATGTCAATTCACTTGTAGGAGCCTATCCCGGGAGTTTCCGAAAACACCGTTTTCAGGGATTTAGGCTTGAAACGTATGATCGTTCAGTGATTGATGCTTCGCTGAACCCGTGGAGACCGATCTCTTCTGTTCTAGTGGGTGTAGCCGCTTTAGTCGCTACCGTAGTTACATTGGCACTCTTCAAGAGCGGGATTTGGCGCATATGCTTCTGGTGTGATTTAACGACTGCGGAGCTTTCGTCGCTGTCTGTCATAGCCTCATGTGCCGTGGCGACTGGAGTTGGATGGGCTTGTACAGCCATCGTTCGGCGGCGGACACCAGTCGGCTTTTGGGAAAGCATTGATTGGCGTCCGACTTGGCGCGGCATCCTTACGGGTAGCGCGATTGGTGTCTTCTGCTGCCTTCTCACGATGCTCATCTCCACCAGGCGAAACGACCTGTCTCTTCACGTAGCAGTCATAGATAGACCCTTACTTCTGGTGGTTCTCAGCGTTGTTCTTCTGGAGCCTCTGACGGAAGAGATCTATTTCCGCGGCATCCTCTTTTGTGGCCTGAAGAGCAAATTGAACCCCTACCTTAGCGCTGGGATCGTCACAGCCATCTTTGCTTTCCTACACCCTCAGCATCGGGGGATCGTCCTGCCAATAGCCCTGACGCTAGGAGTTTTTCGCATTGTGGGCCGTTCGACCAGCAGTTGCTTTGCCTTGCATTTGGCCTACAACCTGTCCATGTTGCTGTGGGGCTTTAGATAAAAAGCCTAGGCGCTCCCACAAAGTCGGGTTTGCGGAAACTGCGGTCTTAGAGTTGCTGAAAACACCGTTGTGCGGGAACGGTGATCCTCTAGAATGCGATTGCGCAAACGAATATGCACTTCTTGATCTTCATGGACGGTCTCCCAGCGGATCTGGTCTGGTCCGCCTACGCTATTCTGCTCATCGTCGCCTTGTCCCTCCTTCGAGCGTCGAGGACAGCCGGGGCTTGGCGACGAACGTTGATGCGTCTCACAGGCTTCGCCACATTGATATTGTTTTCCAGCCTCACAGTGATCTTTGCGCTTGGCAGTGCCCTTGGCGGCGATCCACCACGCGAACATAACAAGTTCATTTCGCCTTCCGGTAGCCGGTTCGCCCTCCTCAGTCACAGCGCTCTGCGCGACGGCGCGGCAACACAAGTGTCCTTGAAGGAAGGATGCTGCCGACGGTGGATCCCGTATGAATACTTCGGGAGCGGGGATGACTACATGGATGGCAGTTCGCTGAAATGGATCGACGATCATCACCTTCTGATCAGATACGCGCTTGATGCTTCCGGAGAGCAACGATGCGATCAAAGAGCAGGTGACGTGACGATCTCTTGCGAACCACTGCCCGATCCGTTTCCGGCCACGTCCCCTAGAACAAAACCGTAATGCCTGGAAAGTCGGGTTTTGGTGTGCGGCACATGGCATAAGTACAAGGCTCAAAACGCCTAGCTCCGACTCGGTCTCGATCTTCCCAAGAAGGCAGTCGGATTTCCGGAGACAGCGATACAGGAGCTGGCGGTAACCCCGTTTTGCGGGAACACGTCTTCTCCCGAGCTAGCGCCTCTGCACGCGTGAGAATATGGCTGCATGAAGTGGAAGATGCACTCAGGGTCGGTGGAACGGTTGCTGCCGTTCTCGCGGTTTGGGCAGGCATAGCCATTTTCGACATGTGGCTTCTTGTCCCGCTTGATCCCGCGCTGACGGATGGTCAAGCCATCTCAATCAGGCTGGAATATACGGGGGTGTTCGCAGTGGCTTTCATCCTATTCGGCGCATTATCGCGGATGGCCTTCAAGAAGGTCAAAAGCGAGCCTGACCAGAGTGCATAGACGTTCGACGCAGTTTGACTTTGCCACACTCCCTGAAAGTAGGGTTTTCGGAAACGGTTCAACCAGCTCTCGAAAAGCGTTTGTCGTCAACCGCACGGAGAACAAGTCTCGCGTACTAGTAGCAAGCAGTTAGAACCGCTTTCGAAGAACCCAAGTCGTCATACACCGGTAATCCTGCACAACCGTAGTCTTCAACGGATCCACCAGCACCGCATCCAGCTCCTCGGTCAGGTGGAGCAGCGTCTCCTCGTCCACCAGGTACCACTCCGACCCATCCGGAATCAGGAACAGGCCATTCCGCAATTGCTGGAAGTCCATCCCGATCCGCGACCCCAGTCGAACAAACAGCAGCCCACCCGGGCGCAGCGTCCGCCAAAGCTCCGCCAGCATCGCGTGGAACTGGTCATCATCCTGCGCAAAGTGCAGCACCGAATTGCAGATCACAACATCCGCAAACTCATCCGGAAACGGCATCGCCTCGATCTCCGCCACGCGAAAGTTCTCAGCTGGCAGCGTGCTCCCCAGTGATGCCGAAAGCGCCCGAACATGCGCCACAGCCTCCGCGCTCACGTCACACGCGAAGACATCAAAACCCGATCGCAGCAGGTAGACAAGGTTCCTGCCAAAGCCGCAGCCCGCGTCCAGCACCCGCATTCCCGGCGCGATATTGCCGCGCAGGATCTGGTCGAAGACATAGATGTCGATCTGGCCGAACTGCTCCTGCAGCGTCAACGCGGTATCTGTAGCAAAAGCCAACTCGTATCCCTCTCGAACGTCGATCCGCTATGCGCTCCAGCGCGTTGCACCACAAAGCAAAAGGGCCGCAAACGCGGCCCTTTTCAGTTTACTGCTCAGACACTAGCGACGCGAAGGCTTGACGATCTCTTGTGCCTTCACTTCCCCGTCCTCAGGCGCAGGCGGCAACGGCGCAGGGGGGGCGCCAACGCCAATGGCCATCTTCGCGCGAAGCTCCTTGTCCATACGGGCAAAGATCTCGGGATTGCTCTTCAGGAAGTTACGAACATTCTCACGGCCCTGGCCGATGCGCTCGCCAGAGTAGCTGTACCATGCGCCGCTCTTGTCCACGATGTTCTGCACAACAGCCAGATCCAGCACATCGCCCTCACGGGAGATGCCTTCGCCGTACAGGATGTCGAACTCCGCCTCACGGAACGGCGCCGCAACCTTGTTCTTCACAATCTTCGTCTTGGTACGCGAACCGACGACAACGTCGCCTTCCTTCACCGCGCCGATACGGCGGATGTCGATACGGACCGACGAGTAGAACTTCAGCGCGCGTCCACCGGTCGTCGTCTCGGGATTACCGAACATGACACCGATCTTTTCGCGGATCTGGTTGATGAAGATCAGGCACGTGCGGCTCTTCGACACGGTGCCGGTCAGCTTACGCAAAGCCTGCGACATCAGGCGGGCCTGCAGGCCCACGTGCGAATCGCCCATCTCACCATCGAGTTCGGCCTTCGGCACCAGTGCCGCAACCGAGTCGACGACCAGGACGTCAATCGCGCCGGAACGTACCAGCGCTTCGGTAATCTCAAGTGCCTGCTCGCCATAATCCGGCTGCGAGATCAGCAGGTTGTCCGTATCCACGCCCAGCTTGCGCGCATAGACAGGATCGAGCGCATGTTCTGCGTCCACGAAGGCTGCCAGGCCGCCGGCCTTCTGTGCCTCTGCGATGATCTGCAGCGTGATCGTCGTCTTACCCGACGATTCCGGTCCGTAGATCTCAACCACACGTCCGCGGGGCACACCGCCCACTCCCAGCGCAGCGTCAAAGGAAATCGATCCCGTCGAGATGACGGAAATCGGCACAATGGCATCCTTCGCGCCCAGCCGCATGATGGAGCCCTTGCCAAACTGCTTTTCAATGCCTTGAAGGGCAAGTTCTACGGCTCTAGCGCGATCATCAGCCACGGGTAATTCTCCTTGTTTGTCGAGTCATCCTAGCATCGGTCGAGGGCAATAGCAAACAAAAGGCGAACATGCACTCTCCCACAGAAAACTTGCCCGCCGGCTGGTCGAGACCAGCCGCTTCAGGCGACCGCTGATGCCTCGACCGCCGCAGCAACGTCCCGGTCCAGCTTTGGGCTGGGGGTTTCGTCGTGAAAGTACCGCTTCAGCGACAGTATCGCTTTCTCAAAGTATTCATACGACAACACCGCGATGAGCACTGAGGCAGCGAGGACGATGAAGCCGTGGGCCAGAACCAATAGCAACTTGGAGTGCGTAACACTGCGCAGAGGTGGTCCAAGCAGGTCATCCATCGCTGACTTGAGTGAGTAGTGGTAGATATACAGGCCATAGCTGTACTTTCCAAAAAAACGCAGCACAGGATTCGAGAACACCGCGGCAAATCCACTGGTCGTGTTCAGCGAGGCCGCCAGCAAAGACGCAAAGGTCAGCCCAAGCACCGTGAGGCCAACCGTTCCTACGACAGCGTTCCCCAGCGGAATAAAGCTGCCGTACCAGACCCCATAAGCCACAAGGAGTGACGCCCCCGACAAGAAAGAAAGCCAGGCCCAGCGTAGAACCGGAACGCGGAAGCGCGAACGGATCGCAAGCGCGACAAGGCCGCCAATCAGCAGCGCATCGAATCGCGATGGACTCCAGGAGTAGATGCTGTAGGGAAATTTCGCTGTGACGCCGCTGAACTGCAAATACAACCGCAGCAATAACGTGCTCGTAGCCACGATAAGAATGGCTGTCGCAATCTTCCTCTTGGTCTTCAACCAGTAAATCACCAGGGGCCAGGCCAGATAGAACTGCTCCTCCACAGCCAGCGACCAGAAGTGCTCCACGTTGACCCATGGCGCATTCGTCGCGGCAACAGCACTCATGGACAAGCTCGTCGTGTAGGTCAGGTAATACAGGGCGCCCGGAAAGAACCAGTGGTAGCCGCGTGCGTAACTGATCCCGATGATGAGGAAAAGAAATGCGTAGTAAAGCGGAAAGATGCGCAGCGTACGACGTCCGTAAAAGTTCCGGAAGTAATGCTTGCTCGACAGCGTGTCATACAGAATGCCCGTAAGCAAAAACCCCGAGAGCACAAAAAACAGATCGACACCCACCCATGTGCTCGATCTCAGATTCGCGATCAGCCGGACAAGAAAACTTCCCTCGGGATTTGGGTTGGACCAGAACAGGTGGTCGAACAGAACCAGGAGAATCGCCGTACCCCGCAGTCCATCAAGCGCGGGAATGTGTCGTCCCGTGGTGGAGTCGTCCAGAGTCCTGGTCATTGTTGCTCTCTTCCCTAACGTTGCAGTAAGTCTATGGGCTCATGCGGATCACGGATGCGGAAGTGCTTCGCCAGCGACGGGTACGCACGCGCCACCTCGCGATACATCTGCCAGGCAACGTTGCGATAGCTCCAGTGCCCCGCGGGTGTCGACCGCAGTTCGCTGATGTAAACGGCCTCCGCAAAGTCCATGGTGAAAAGCGACCGGCAGCGCGTCGCCAACGGCAGAACATAGTCCGCAACACTGGTGCCATCTACCGGGGCCACAGCAGCCTGCGTCTTACCCGCAAGCGGCGCACCCCACGCCATCCGAACACCGCCCTCACCAAACTGCGGCACCGGCACCGGCGCAGGCGAATGAGCGCTCAGTTTCGGTGTCGTTGCAACCGCCGCTGCGGGCACATCTACCCCGGTCACATTGCCATGGAATCCAAACGCCCGCTCCACCAGCTCCGTATACCTTGCAAAGACAGGCGACACAGACACATGCGGCTGCCCCGGGAAGTCCGGCACATCGTACCCATGCACCGTCGTGCAAGCCTGCAGCAACTGCGTGCAACGGCGATGACGATGCATGTCACGGAAGCCGCCAATATCCATCAGGATGTCGAATCGGAGACCATTCGCCGCAGCAAACGCGCGCGGCAGCTCATCGTGACGGCCGCGATGCTCCAGCCCAAGCTCGATCAACTCCGCAATACGCACTTCACTCAGCGAAGCGACCGCATCCCGCACCTGCCGGAAGCGGTAGTGCGTGTGCGGATACAACAGCGAAGCTGCAAGATCGATCTCCAGCGACATCGCCTCACCCGCGGGCGGCGAAATCAACTCGACATTCGGAGAGTCCGCGGGCATCGGCTCAATCGCCGCTTCCCCCATCAACTCCCGCGCAGCCTGCCGCAGCACCGGTCGGCTCTTCGCCTGAAACTCGCTCGGCGAGGTGTACTTCACCAGCGTCGGGCTCGTACGAACCTCCCGCAGCAGATGCTCACCGGCACGCGCAGCCAGATCCGCATCCATCGTCCGGATCTCTTCCAGGATCTCGCCCGCAGCGCCATGGTTCACATTCCAAGCCGGACCCGCCGCAGCAGCCCGCAGCTTCTCACCCAGGTCCCGAATTTCGGCATAATCACTTCCCAGCAGCCGGGCGATCTGGCCCTCAAGCGTCCGGGCGTTCGTAATCTGGCCCAGCGATGTGTTCGTCGCCAGCGGCAGCAGGTAGCGAGCCATGTCATATGCACGAGCCTTCAAGGTCCGTGTGTAGCTCGCCTCGTCCATGCCCTCCGGCCGAGCCGTATGCGCCTTCAACTCGGCCAGCATGCCCTCGCCAACCTCGGTGTAGCCGTCAAAAAGCGCATCTACGCATTTGGTGTACTCATCTGCGGACTGAATCGATTCAAAACGCGGCTTATAGTACCCGGATTTGCGGAAATTCTGGTACCGCGTCGACCGTTCCTGACCATCCCAGCGAGGCTCATCCACCAGCGAAATCGCAGCCAGCAACGACAGCCGCTCAATCGCAAAAGCCACATGCGCCAGATCCGCAATCGACCGGTGGCCATAGGCGAAATAGAAGGTATTCAGGAACTGTTCAGCCTTCTGCGCACTGATCTCAGCCAGCGATTCGCGCAGCGTCAAAGCGCTCCGCGAGTACTTCGCCATGGCATACGCCAGCACCTCGGGGTCGGCGCCGTGAATAGCGTACACATCGGTTTCGTTGGCCGGGGCAGTTGTCTGAACGTCGCTCATGGGATCAACAGAAGAATACCGCGAGCCCGTCAACCAGCCAGTATCAAGCATCGGATAAGCATGAAAGATGCCCCCGTTGAACTCCCGCCAGCACCCCATCGCATGTGGCGCCTGCGGCAACGGTGGTCGCGACTGCTCTTCGCGCACTGGCCAGTACCGGCAGCGCATGTACAGGCAAAACTGCCTGCCGGCCTGATCGCCGATACCCTCGATGGCACCGCCTGGCTCGGTGTCGTTCCTTTCACTATGGACCGCGTGCGTTTCCGCAGCGTGGGCGAGCACGCCTTCCGCGTCCCCACGGCGCACGCCTTCCCGGAGCTGAATCTGCGCACGTACGTCCGCACACGCGATGGCCGAACTGGCGTCTATTTTTTCTCGCTGGATGCCGCCAGCCTGCTCGCTGTCGTCGGCGCTCGCGTCGCCTTTGGCCTGCCATACTTCTGGGCGAACATGTCCGAGACGATCTCAGTAGACGGCGTCATCGACTATCGTTCGGAGCGTCTGCTGGGCGGTCGACACGCCCCGGCAAGCTTCGCCGCACAGTACCGCTCGCTGCGCAAGCTCAGTGCAGATGACGATCTACGCCGCTTCCTCACCGAGCGCTACGCAATGTTCGTGCGGCGCTTTGGCTCAGTCCAGGTCGGTCACATCCATCACGGACCATGGCAACTGGAAGAGGCCGAGGCGGAGATCCGGATCAATACGCTGCCACAGAGCTTTGGCTTCACGCTGCCGAACCGCCCGCCAGTGCTGCACTACTCGGAAGAAATCGAGATGCAGGCGTGGACTCTGCGCCGTCATCCCTGACGCATTTACACTTTGACCAGTTCCGCTGGAGCCACTGCCTGATGCGTCTTTTGCCACTCTGTTTCTCCGCCTTTCTTCTTGCCACCACGCTCCACGCACAGGCTGATCTCGCTTTGCCGACTGCTGCACAAGCCGAGGCCAGGAGCATCGATGCTCAGCGCCTGCGCGAGCATGTGAAGACACTCTCAAGCGATGCGTTCGAAGGCCGCGCGCCCGGCCAGCCCGGTGGCGAGAAGGCCGCGCAATACGTCGCGAATGCCTTTAAGGCAGCAGGCCTGGAACCAGCCGGTGACAACGGCACCTACTTCCAGAAGGTCCCGCTCGTGGGTGTAAAGACACGCGCAGCAGAAACGAAATTCGCACTTGTGCCCGAAAAGGGCGAACCGATGAATCTCACCTTCGGCACGGACTACGTCACCAACAATCAGACACACACCGAGAGCGCCGACATCGACGCGCCGATTGTCTTTGTGGGTCACGGCATCGTGGCGCCGGAGTATGGCTGGGATGACTACAAGGGCATCGACGTGGAGGGCAAGGTCGCTCTTGTCGTTGTGAATGAGCCCGCAAGCGATGACCCGAAGTTTTTCAACGGTAAGTCGCTCACCTACTACGGGCGGTGGACTTACAAGTTTGAGGAAGCAGGCCGCCACGGCGCCGTGGGCGTGCTAATCGTCCATCGCAGCGATCTGGCCAGCTACGGCTGGCAGGTGGTGCAGAACTCATGGAGCGGCGAGCACAGCTACCTGCGCAACGATCCCGACGCGCGCCTGAAAGCGGCAAGCTGGATTCAGCACTCGGTTGCGGATAAGCTGCTTGCCAGCATCGGCATGACGGCCGACGAAGCCATTGTTGCGAGTGACAAGCGCGGCTTCACCGGACGCGATCTGCCCGTGCGGTTGAAGGCGCATGTTGCCAGCGACATCCACAACTACGAGTCGGCCAACGTGATCGCGAAGATCACCGGCGCAAAGCCGGGCCACGACGTTCTCTACACCGGCCACTATGACCACTTTGGCATCGACCGCACGCGCACCGGCGACCCCGTCTTCCATGGTGCTGCCGACAATGCGACGGGCACGGCGATCGTGCTGGAGATGGCGCGCGCCTTCGCCTCCGGGAAGGTACAACCTCCGTCGACCGTGATCTTCGCCGCTGTCACGGGAGAGGAGCAGGGCCTGCTGGGATCGCAGTACCTGGGCACGCATCTGCCGGTGCCTGCCCGCGAAGTCTCGCTGGATCTGAACTACGACGAACTGCTGCCGCTCGGCGATGTCGCCAGCGTCAGCGCCGGCGGCGCACAGCGCACGACCGTGTATCCGCTGATCGAGTCACTGGCGAAGAAGGACAGCCTGGAACTCCGCAAGGGCGGGGTTGATGCCTCGGGCGGCTACTACCGGTCCGATCACTTCAGCCTGGCTCGCGTCGGCATCCCGGCGTTCTCTGTCGGCCAGGGCAGCAAGTTCGTCGGACACGATGAGGCCTGGGCTCGCACGCAGGAGAAGGACTTCAATGAGAACAAGTACCACACGCCCGCAGACATCTACTCGGACAGCATGGACTTCACCGGCAACGCCCGCATCGCACGCTTCGGCTTCGAGCTCGGCTGGCTGGTGATGAACCAGCCAAAGCGCGTGGAGTGGCTGAACGGCGATGAGTTCGCGGCAGCGCGGAGGAAGAGCGACGCGCAGTAGCACTTGCGTGTTCTTTCTCCGTATGTGACCGTCTTGACGTCGCGTTCACCGGCCATGCGTTGATCGTGTTCCAGCGCCAGTTCGTATAATCGCCCTTGAAAGTTGAGGGTTCAGCAAGCATGGCAGCAGGTCTTGAAGGTCGCGTCGCACTCGTCACTGGAGCATCGCAGGGTATCGGCAGGGCGATCGCGCTGGAGCTGGCGAAGGCCGGTGCAACAGTCGCTCTGGCGGCTCGCAATGAGGGCAAGCTGGCCGAGGTGAAGGCCGAGATTGAGGCGGCCGGCGGTACGGCTGAAGCCTTCGCTTTGGATGTGTCGAACGAGGAGGCCATCAAGGCTGGCGCGAAAGACATCCTCGCGAAGCTGGGCGCCGTTCATATCCTGGTGAACAACGCGGGTGTGACTCGCGATGGCCTGGTGCTGCGGATGAAGTCCGCTGACTGGGACGATGTTCTGACGACCAACCTGAAGGGTGCGTTCCTGCTGACGCAGGCGCTGCTGCAGCCGATGATGAAGGCTCGCTGGGGCCGGATCATCAACATCTCGAGCGTCAACGGTGAGCTGGGCGCTCCGGGGCAGGCGAACTATGCTGCTTCGAAGGCGGGCCTGATCGGCCTGACGAAATCGCTGGCACGCGAATTTGCGAGCCGCAACATCACCGTGAATGCCGTGGCACCGGGCTTCATCGAGACGGATATGACGCACGTACTGACGGAAGACCAGAAGAAGGCGATGCTGGGTGCCGTTCCATTGGGACGCGCGGGCACCGTGGACGACATTGCCGCAGCGGTCCGGTTCCTGGCAGGCGAAGAGTCGAGCTATATCACCGGTCACACGCTGGATGTGAACGGCGGGCTGTACATGGGGTAGGGGTACCCCTCCCCCCATTTTCGTAAAAATTACTTTCTAAAGGACTTAGCAGGCAGGGTGTCTGTAAAAATTAGATTCTATTGGGTTTACACGCAAAAATTAGATTCTAAAGGACTTAACGCCAGAGGCTCATCCCACCCTCCTTCTGCTGAAGGGCCTATTAAAAGGATAGAGGAATTGGAGAAATAACCCGCCAACTCTATGTCGTTTGTAATGTGACAGATGCGGGATTTGGGGCTTGACAGCGATTTCGTAGCTGCCCCGGTTGGCGATCTGTGGCAATCTTTTCGCATGGCCGCACCTTCCGACGCGACGATCACGATCCGCCCCGCAGTCTGGCCACAAGACCATGCTGTCGCGACGCTCCTGTTGCATCACTACGCACGCTTCCTTGTCGAGAACCCGGCTGGACCGGTAAACATCTGTCTGGTGGATTACGACAAGGAGCTGGAGCAACTGGGCCAGCGGTACGTCGAGCCGCATGCTGCCCTGCTGCTTGCTTTCCTTGGGGACCAGCCGGCTGGCTGCGTTGCCATCAAGTTGCGGCCGGACCGTCCTGGAGCGACCGAATTGAAGCGTTTGTGGACTGAGCCGCTTGCTCGAGGCAGGGGCATGGGGCGTGCGCTGGCGGATGCGGCTATCCAGTGGTCCCGAAGCCACGGGGCAGAGTCCGTACTGCTGGATACGGTGGCGAACGCCATGCCCGATGCTGTGCGACTCTACCGTGCGCTGGGCTTCGCCGAGACCGACCGGCACAATGACAATCCCGTGGACAACCTGCTGTTTATGGAGCTGCGTATCGGTCCTGGATGAGACCGGTCGGAATGCAGGGCAGCGACAGTTCGATGGAATGTACCGAATTTTCCACTGGAGAAAATAAACTTGTACGCGACGCACGCAGATGCACGCCATCCGCTACAGGATGGGCTTGTCTGTCCCGCTAACCCTAGGCGCTGTGTTGCAATGCTGGTCATGCGCAGCAAAGGTATCGACTGCGCGACTCCGTCTCAGCCTCGTCACGAATCCGCGGTGGTTCGCGCATTCCGCCGGAGTTGAAGTTTCCCCTTGTCAGCGATTTCGGCCCTCGTTACTTTGTGGTCAATGGCTGACATGCACATGATGATGCCGGTGGCACTGCCAACGGCAAGAGCAACGGGACCCGCGGCGATGAATATCGGGACGACGATTCGCGGCTACCGCCTGCAAAAGGGCATGTCGCAAGGTGATATCGAGAAGCGCACGGGTCTGCTGCGCTGCTATCTTTCGCGCGTAGAGAACGGGCATACGGTGCCGTCGCTGGACACGCTGCAGAAGATTGCCGGCGCGCTGGACCTGCCGCTGAGCCAGTTTTTCGCGGACGACCCGGTGAGCCGCGACGTTGCGGCAATTGCGCTTTCAGAGGACGAGATCCGGTTCCTGACACAGATCCAGCGGTACAGCGCTCACCTGTCGGACAGTGATCGGAAGCTGCTGCTGGCGATGGTGCGAAAGTTTGCCCAGACGACGCTGACATAATCGTTGACGTCCGGAGTATTGCTCAGAGGGACGCCTCGCAGGCTCCTCCAAGAGCGCCCGGGATCCTACGGGTACCACTAACGCGACTACAGCTCGCTGACGATCCACCAGATGCATCCGGCGTGGGCATGACGTTGCCTTCAGCCCGCCCTTCGACTGTCCTAAGTCCTGCTTCCCCAAGCTGATGTAAATGAGCGTGCCTCAAAGCCGCCTGGCGTGTCTGGCACGCCATCGCTGAGGCTGTCTACTGCAGGTGGGATAGGAAGTAGCCGAAGAGTGCCATGGCGAGCGCTGCGCCGGCGAAGGTCATCTTCTGGCGCGTGAGGTAGCGTTCGCGACCGCTGGTCATGCGCGGGACGAGCGGCACGGCGATGGCAAGGCCGCTGGTGAAGCCACCGATGTGCGCCATGTTGTCGATGTGCACGTCTGCCATGTGAATGCCGCGCATGAGCGGGCCGACGTTAGTGCTGAGACCGATGACAAGGTTGAGCACGGCAAACTGGATGACCGAGCGGCGGATGGCCCGCAGATCTTCCAGAGGGATGCCACGAAAGCCGGGACGCGGCTCTGAGAGCCGCTTGTTGCTGAAGAGGACGATGAGCACGCCGGCGATGCCGAAGACGGCTCCTGAGGCGCCTGCGCCAACCTCCCCTGAGGCACCGGTATAGAAGTTGACCGCGACGGAGAGCAGGTTACCCGCGGCGCCGGTGAGCAGGTAGACGCTGAACATGCCGAGCACGCCGAGCAGCGGCTCGCCGATGACGCCCAGGTTCCAGAGGCACCACATGTTCAAGCCGAGGTGGACGATGCCTACGTGAACGAACATGGCGGAGAGGATGCGAAACCACTCGTGGCCACCGAGGACTGCTTCGGCATTGTTTGCGCCGAAGCGCATGAGGTCATCGGGGGTGGGTGTGAGGGCATCGACACGCGCCAGCACCATCCACACATAGACGGCGATGTTGATGCCGAGCAGGATGTAGGTCGCGGGCGCCTGCGAGAAGCGGCGGAAGCTGCTGCTACGCCGCCGCTGAACAGGCGCAGCGGCCTGTTGCAGAGCTTCGTCCTCGCGGCGTACATCTGCCGTTGAAGTGCCGGGAAACGGATTGAAGTTGGACTCGGTGCCGGGGGCGTTCATGAAAGCGCGCGGTGCGGCCGCTGCTACAGGTCGCTCTCGCGGCCGTGCGAGAGGCGGCGCTGCTGCACGGTGTGCGAGATCAGGCCGGGCGCGGGCGTTGCGATGGCAACGAGGATCCACATGAGCACCGAGATGACGAGGCCAGCGACCGCAGCAGTCTGCAGCGTGAGTGCCATGGAGAGATGACGCATGTGCAACTCGGCAAAGGTCATTTGAGCCCAGGGGCCGCGATGGACGATCATGGTCGCCAGCAGGAAGGCAAAGGCGGAGAGGGTGAAGAGAGACAGCAGCACCACGTCGATGGTCCGATGCAGACGCTGACGTGCGCGGCAGTGCCAGCACTCCGCCAGATGAGTCTCGTAGACACCGAGCACTTCGGTCGAGACCGACGAAACGTCATAGCGCCAGCCGGAGAGGATGTCACCGACGACCTGGTCGCAGCAGCCTTTGTCGCTGCCAAGCAGCGCTCCGGCAACGCCGTGTGCTTGCAGGTCCTGCACGTATCCTGTGGGCTCTTGATTCATCATCGCTTCACGTTCCATCTTATTAGGTTCGATGCACTGATGCCAGTACCGATTCAAGAACCCGGCAAAGTCGACAGGGGTCCAGACGGCAGTCTTAGAGGCAGAGGCTTTCCATGGGGTCAGACTGGGGTGCCAGGAGCACCCGGTTGCCGAGCAGGCTGAGGCGGTCTCCGAGGGCCTGTTCGGCTGCCAGGCGGGCCAGTTCCGGCATGTTGTTGCTCTCAGAGAGATGGGCCAGGACGACGTAGCGTGCGCCGCCGTCGTAGTCGCGGGTGAGGAACTCCGCCGCGGCCGTATTGGAGAGGTGACCGACGCGGGAGAGCACGCGCTGCTTAACGCTCCAGGGGTACGGACCGTCGCGCAACATCTCAAGGTCGTGGTTCGATTCCAGAAGCAGGACGTCGCAGTTTTTCAGCGCAAGTTTCACGTTTTCAGGAACATAGCCGAGATCCGTGGCGTATCCGAAGCGCAAGCCCTCTGCGGAAAAGACGAATCCGCAGGGGTCCGCGGCGTCGTGCGGGATGGTGAAGGGCAGGATGTCGATGTCGCCGATGGCGAGGTGGCGGCCCGCACGGAAGTACTCGACGGCGGGCAGGTAGCTGGGATCTTCGCGGAGGCTCTTCTTCGTCTCGGTGGAGAGATCGTCGCAGAGATCGTCCTGTGTGGCGGCGATGAGTGCGCCGCCGGGATCTGTGGTGGCATCGATGCCGGGGCTCGGCGGGTTCGCCGGAATTTCGATCGGGTGAAATGGCGACGTGCGCGCGGCCGCGTCGACATCGATATCGTTCGCGAGAAAGTTTTCCAGAGGCTGGTCGTCTGTTTCGCTGGCTTCGACGGCGATCTGGTGGGCGAGCGCCTGGGCTTCAAGCCGCTCCTGCTTTTCGCGGGCGGTCTTTTCCAGCCACTGTTTGTAGCTCATGGTGGTGCGCGGCGTCATCTGGCGAACCCAGGCGCGGTGGGTCGCCTCAGTGAAATAGACCGGGATGCCGAGCTTACGGGCCATGACGGGCAGGCCGCTGACGTGGTCGGCGTGCTCATGCGTGATGAGGATGGCGTCGAGTGCGTAGGCATCTTCGCCCACGGCAGCCATACGGCGCATCAGTTCGCGGCAGGAGAGACCTGCATCGACGAGGATGCGCGTTCGCGACGAGGCGATGACGGCGCTGTTGCCTTTGGACCCCGAGGCGAGAACCGTCATCCGCATCATGGGTGCTAGTTTACCGATTGGTGACGTGGATTACGAGGTAGTAACTAGTGTGGTTCGGCTTATCGGGCCCAGGTGGCGACGACGGTCGCTGATGCCGCGATCCGGCAGACCCAGTCTTCACGAACTCAGGCATTGCGCATGGGCGCCAGGAACTTCACCGTGCTCTTCATCACGACTTCGTCGCGCTGGTTGAAGGTGTTGGTGAAGATGGTGACGAGACCGTACTGCGGGCGCTTTTGCGAGGGGCGGAGGGCGATCACTTCGCTTTCGGTGCGGAGGGTGTCGCCGGGACGGACGGGCTCGGTCCAGCGAATCTCTTCGACGCCTGCGCCGATCATGCCGCCGTGGACCTTGATGTTTTCGACACGCATTCGCATGACGATGGCTGCGGTGAGCCAGCCGGAGGCGGCCAGGCCCTTGAAGAAGGTGCTTTTGCCGGCGGCTTCGTCGAGGTGAAAGGGCTGCGGGTCATACTTTTCCGCGAACTCCGTGATCTCCTGCGCGCTGACCTTGGTGCTGCTCATGGAGGCGAACTTGTGGCCGAGCTTGAAGTCTTCGAAGTAGAGTTCGTCCGACATGGGTAGCACTCCTGTGCAATGCGAGATGGGTTCGGCGAAGGCCGTGTGCGCGGGCGTTGGATCTAGCCCGCGAGGTCTGCTTGAGGCGCAGGAAAGTGCCCTGCGCGAGAGAACCGAAGTCTACCAAAGGCAGTGCGGAACGGGCCGGGCTGCGGAGCGGTATCCGGCCAAGTGGAACGTGCAGTTACGGTTAAGCGGCGTGCCGAACATGTGATTCACTGTTGCGAGGGGAAGCGAGTTCCCCGGGGAATCGAGTGACTCATGACTGACCTTTACACACGCGCACGCGCTGCTGCGGACTACCTTGCCGCACAGACCCTACACCGGCCGCGGCTGGGCATCATTCTGGGGTCAGGTCTGGGCGACTTTGCGGAGAGCGTGGAGGATGCGGTTGCCGTTCCGTATGCGTCGATTCCCCACTTTCCACAGAGCACCGTGGAGGGCCACAGCGGGCGCATGGTGCTGGGTACGGTGGCGGGTGTACCGGTTGCCGTGATGCAGGGCCGGGTGCACGCGTACGAGGGCTACCCGATGGACGAGGTGACGTTTCCGGCGCGGGTGCTTGGGTTGCTGGGTGTGACGTCGCTGGTTGTAACGAATGCTGCGGGCGGCATCCGTGCGGACTTTGCACCGGGGTCGATTGTGGGCATCAGCGACCACATCAACCTGACGGGCACGAACGCTGCCCTGGGTGCGAATGAGCCGCGCTTCAGCGTAGCCGAGGGCGCCGGTCTGCGCTTCTTTGACATGACGACTGCGTACACGCCGGCTTTGCTGCATTTGGCGAAGAAAGAAGCTGCGACGCAGGGATGGACGATGCAGACGGGCGTGTACCTGGCTGTGCTGGGGCCGAGTTATGAGACGCCTGCGGAGATCCGTGCGTTCCGTGTGCTGGGTGCGGATCTGGTGGGTATGAGTACGGTGCATGAGGTGATCGTGGCTCGGCACATGGGGATGCGGGTGCTTGGGTTGTCGCTGGTGACGAACGCTGCGGCGGGGGTGACGAGCGAGAACATCAATCATCTGGAAGTGATGGAGATTGGTGCGCAGGCGGGGGCGCGGTTCGGCGCGTTGCTGAAGGCGCTGGTGCCGCAGATTGCCGCGACGGGTGCCGCGTAGGCATGGCAGAACAGCTTACGTTGAGCGGTGTGATCCGGCCGGTGGTGCTGGCGGTGGGTGGCTGTTCGGGCAGCGGGAAGACGACGCTGGCGCGCGAGCTTGCGGAGCAGTTGAATGCAGTCCTCTTCCCTCTGGATTTCTACTATCGGTCGCTGACGCACCTGTCGCGTACGGAGCGGGACCACTACAACTTCGACCATCCGGATTCGCTGGAGCACGATCTGATCGTGCGGCATGTGGAGGCTTTGCGTGAGGGCGGCGCGATCGATCGGCCGACCTATGACTTCAATACGCACTCGCGTGTGCCGGGTGTGACGGAACACATTGCGGCGACGCGGTTTCTGATTGTGGAGGGGATTCTTGCGCTGCACTACGAGGATCTGCTGCCGCTGTACGACTTTACGGTCTACGTCGATGCACCGCATGAGGTGTGCCTGACGCGCCGGATCCATCGCGATGTGCGGGAGCGCGGCCGCACGGAGGCGAGCGTGATCGAACAGTTCAACACCTTTGCGCGGCCGATGGCGGAGCAGTATGTTCTGCCCTGTCGCGAGAGTGCCGACGTGACGGTGGCGGGGACGGAGGCGCTGGACTGGTCGATTGAGCTGGTGCTGGGCTCGCTACGCCGTCGCGGTCTGCTGGTGAGTGATGGCGCTGTCTAGACAGCTGCTGTCGAGGCCGTCGTAGCTGAGCAGTGCGACGACTTCTTCGCGGGCGGCGATGGCTGCCCTGGCACGGTCGGTTGCGGCGATCGGTGCCGCTGCGAAGCGCACGTGGGCTACTACGTCGTTTCTGCCGGCGAGCCGGAACAGGTGCGGCATGAGTGTGTCGTCGCCGAAGTACGCTACGGTTCGTGCGGCGTTTTCGCCGTCGAGGAAGCTGTAGGAGACGGAGGCGGGCCAGACTTCAGCGCCCTGCCGGATGGCGGATTCGAAGAGTGCTCCGTGGAACGGGAGGACGCGGTCGCCGGCGGTGGTTGTGCCCTCTGGAAAGATCACTACGGGAACGCGCTCTGCGAGGGTCTTTGCTACGACGCGGTTTGCCTCTGCTGCGGCGCGTGCCCGGCCGCGCTCGAGGAAGATGGTGCCGCCGCGTGTGATCAGCGGACCTACCAGGGGCCAGCCGCGGACTTCAGACTTTGAGACGAAGATGGCGGGCAGCACGGAGCCGAGCGTGAGGACGTCCACGTAGCTCATGTGGTTTGCGACGACGAGGCCGGAGGCTGGGGGGCGGCCTTCGATCACCATTCTTATGCCCAGTGAGCGGAGGATGTAGCCGGCCCACATCCCTCGCCATGCGCCGCGTTCGGCGAGGGTACGCGGCCGCACGATGCAGCCATGTACCCAGGCCGCGCACATGGTGATCAGCATCCTGACAAGTCGTACGATGGTCATCAAAATGTTCTTGCCAGTCCGATCTTTCTGCGGTGCTCGTTAGAGGTAGCGGCGGGCGATACGCGGGTTCATGGTTTCGAGATCGATCATGGTGAGGAAATCGATGGTCTTGAAACAGCGGTCGATGGCGGGTGAGGAGCAGATGCGTGCTCCGACAGCCAGGTAGGCGCGCAGGAGGCGTGGAGCTTCGGCCTCGTCCAGCAGGGCGTCTTCCAGGGTTGGCATGGCGTAGGTGGCGGTGGGCTGCGTCATGAGCGTGGGTTCGATGCGGTAGGCGAGCAGCGACTCGTAGACGGCGCTGCCTTCGCGCGGGCACTGCGAGGTGAGCGAGCAGCAACCCATGAGGTAGCGGCTGCCGCGCGCGACGGCGTAGCGCATGATGCCCTTCCACAGCAGGTTCAGGACTTCTGAGGTGCGGTGGTCGCGGTGTACGCAGGCGCGGCCAAGCTCCACGATGCGCGAGCGCATGGACTCGTAGGGCGTGAAGTCGAACTCCTGCTCAGAGTAGTAGCCGAAGTTGCGTGCGGCCGTTTCGCCAGACTGCATGCGATAGGTTCCGACGACTGCGCCGGTGCGCGTGTCTTCGACGATCAGGTGGTCACAGACATCATCGAAGTGATCGGTGTCGAAGCCCGTCTCGTACGCGGAGTCGAGACCTTCTTCGAGTTCCAGATTGAAGACCATGAAGCGAAGACGGAAGGCTGCATGCCGCTCTGCATCGGTGGTCGCAAGCCGGGCGCGATATGGCCCGCACTCTGCGATGACGTGCGGTTGAGCGAGAGGCATGACCAGTGTGACCGGTATCGAATGTTGCGACGGCGTGAGAACGCTGTTCAGCATGGCTTCGGCTCCAGGCGATGCGCGGCGTGAAACGCGCTTGGGATCGCTTCTGATGCAGAGTTTGGCCTGCCTTCGCAACGATGCCGCGAATACACGGTAAAAGTGCGTGTACGGAATGGTTGCAATGCGATGAAACGGCTGTAACCCGCTGCGGGAGCGCGCACTGTAGGCTGTTCGAGGATGATCACAAAGCTTGAAGATCGACGGCACAGCTGGGCATGGCGCAAGCTGATCGAGCCTGTGGTGCGCATGCTGCGGCATGGTGCGTCGCCGCAACGATTGGGATGGAGCCTGGCAGCCGGCTTCATCATTGGGGTGAATCCGATCATTGGTTCGTCCACGGTGCTGACCGTCGCGGTGACTCACCTGTTCAAGCTGAAGCACGCAGCATCACAGATCGGCGTACACGGCGCATACCCCATGCAGTTGTTGATGTTGCTGCCATTCCTGCACGCAGGCACGGTGTTGTTTGGGACTGATCCACTGCCGCTGGAGAAGACGGAGTTGCTGCGGCTGATTCATGAGCATCCGCTGCAGCTGCTGCGATCGCTTTGGATGTGGGAATGGCATGCGCTGGTGGTGTGGCTTGGGTTTGCAGCGGTGCTGATGCCGGCGCTGGCGATGCTGCTGGGGCACATGCTGGAGCGGGCTATGCGGCATCCTCGGTCAGCAGTCGTGTCGGAAAGCTAAACCTCAGGGGCTAAAAGCCCGGTCCGCGGGAGGGCGTTATTGGCACAGCTTAAGCTGTGCCCTTCCGATCAATCGGCATCTGTGGCTTGTCGCGATCTTGCGACGTGCGGAACCACTGTACGATCTGCGGTTTTTCGCACAGCGGAAACTTGCTCCTAGACGATGACCGGGATCTTTGCGATGCCGGCGAGGCCGAAGATCTTGCGGTAGTGTTCGACCAGTTCCGGCGGGCCGCTGGCCTTCTCGTAGTTGTCAGAGAGTTTGACGGCTGCGCGGCCTTCTGCGGAGGTGAGTTTGCAGACGAGCGAGATGGGCTCCAGCGCGTCTTCGTTGCGGGGATGGCAGCCGCGGAAATCGTTCGTCAGAAGTGTGCCCCAACCGGATGAGAAGCGGATGCGGCGTTCGTGGCGCCACTTGCGACTGTCTTCAAAGTCGGCGGCGCTGCGGAAGTCGCGGACGCTGACACCGGGCGTGACGATGCCGGCGAAGTAGGCGTGCAGGCTGAGAATCTCGTGCACATCGAGGCCATCACTGGCGATGAGCAGTTTGTTCTTCGGATCTTTGCCGCGCGATTCGAGCCATGCGATGTACTCGTCGCCGGCGACGAAGGGATCCTTCGAATCCACACGTTGGCCGGTCCAGTCGGCTACCCAATCCGGAGCGCCTTCGAGGAACTGCGTGGTGCCATAGGTGTCGGGCAGCATGACCTGCAGTGAGCCGCCGTAGGTCTGCTGCCATAGCTCGAGCATGCGGTACTGCGCGGTCTTGATGTGCTCATCGTTCGAGGACATGGCAGCCATCGCCATGGGCAGTTCATGCGCGTTGGTGCCGATGGCTTCCATGTCGTGCTTGTAGGCCAGGAAGGTGTTGCTGGTGCCGGTGAAGGTGCCCTTGAGTTCGCTGTGCATCGCTTCAACGACGAACTCCTGCCAGAGGAAGGAGTGGCGGCGGCGTGTGCCGAAGTCTGCAACGGCGAGGCCGGGAACGCCGCGCAGACTTTCGATCTTGCCCCAGAGACGGGTCTTTGCATGGGCGTAGAGGATGTCGAGTTCGAACTCGCTCATGCCCTTAAGTGCGGCGCGCGTCTTCAATTCATTCAGGATGGAGAGCGCGTAGATCTCCCACATGGTGACTTCAACCCAGGTTCCCTCGAAGACGAGTTCGAACTGGCCATCACGCTCCGAGAGTTGGAAGTCAGAGAGGCGGAAGTCGTTTTCGAGCCACTCGAGGAACGCCAGTTCGAAGATGCCGCGGGTGCCGTAGAAGGTATTGCCGGCGAGCCAGATCATCTCGGATTTGCGGTAGCGCAGGCGGCGCACGTGTTCGAACTGGGCGAGGACGGCCTCGCGCGGCACCATCTCGGCCAGGCGGAAACGCGCAGTGCGGTTGCGCAGGCCAAAGGTCACGCGGGTGTTGCGAAAGTGTTTCCAGATGAACTGGAGCATGAGCAGCTTGTAGAAGTCGGTGTCGAGCAGCGACCGCACGATGGGATCGAGATCCCAGTTATGGTTATGCGCGCGCTCAGAGAAGTTAATGATCATGCTGTCTTTAAGAGCGTACCAAGCGGCGGGTGGACTCAGAGATTGCCTTGCAAAATATCGGTATCGTTCTGCGGCGGGTCTAACATCACCCTGAAGGGAATTACCTCATGCCGTATCGCATCTCGCGCAGGACCTTTGGCCAGCTTGCCGGCTCGCTAGTAACCGCAGCTGCCCTGCCGTTTCGTATGTTTGCCGCACCCTCTGTGTCGCGCGCCACCGCGACCGGTGACCGCCGCTTCCCTGCCGGGTTTCTTTGGGGATCGGCTACGGCGTCGTACCAGGTGGAAGGTGCGGTGAACGAGGACGGCCGGGGCAAGACGGTGTGGGATACGTTCAGCCATACGGCGGGCAAGACCCATAACGGTGATACCGGCGATGTGTCCACGGACAGCTATCACCGCTATGCCGAAGATATTGCGCTGATGAAGGACCTGGGATTGAAGACGTGCCGGTTCTCCGTGGCGTGGTCGCGGATCTTCCCGGACGGTGCGGGGCAGCCGAATCCCAAGGGCATCGACCACTACCGGAAGTTTTGCCAGGCGCTGCGTGCGGCCGGAATTGAGCCGTGGTGCACGCTGTATCACTGGGATCTGCCGCAGGCGCTGGAAGACAAGGGTGGATGGCAGAACCGCGAGACGGCGAAGCTGTTTGCCGATTATGCCGGGTACACGGCGGGCAAGCTGGCGGACGTCTGCTCGCACTTTATGACGATGAACGAGATCAGCACGTTTGTGGAGCTGGGCTATGGGAACGGCATCCACGCGCCGGGGCTGAAGCTAAGCCGCGGGAAGCTGGCGCAGGTGCGTCATCATGCGGTGCTGGCGCATGGGCTGGCGGTGCAGGCAATTCGCGCGGCTGCTCCGCATGTGAAGGTGGGATCGGCGGAGAATCTGACGGCGGTTGTTCCGGTCTTCGATTCGCCGGAGCATGTGGCGGCGGCGAAGAAGGCGACGGTCGAGGAGAACGCGGGGTACCTGACCGTGATGCGTACGGGCAGGTACACCGACCAGTATCTGCAGACGCTGGGAGCGGATGCGCCGGAGTTTACGCAGGAAGAGATGAAGGCGATCGGATCGCCGCTGGACTTCCAGGGCTTGAATATCTACACGGCGACCTATGCCCGCGCGGTGAAGAATGCGAAGGGATATGACATTGTGGGGAATCCTGCGAGCTATCCGCACATGGAGAGTCCATGGCTCACCGTGGGTCCGGATGCGCTGTACTGGGCGCCTCGACTGGCGAACGAGTGCTGGGATCTGAAGGAGATCTACATTACGGAGAATGGCTGCTCGTCTGCCGATGTGGTGGCGGGTGATGGGCACATCTACGACACGGATCGCGTGATGTATTTGCGGAACTACCTGACGCACCTGCAGCGGGCGACGAGCGAGGGTGTGCCGGTGAAGGGGTATTTCCTTTGGAGTCTGCTGGATAACTTCGAGTGGGCGGACGGGTATGACAAGCGCTTTGGGATTACGTATGTGGACTTTAAGACACAGAAGCGGACGCCGAAACTTAGCAGTGAGTTTTATAGGAACTTGATTGCGCGGAATTCGCTGTAGCCGCTCTCAGACGTTGCCGCCTAACTTTCACAGCTGTCATCCCGCATCGAAGCGGAGGGATCTGCAGGTGTGCCGGCCCGCCAAGCCGATCCGATGCAGCGGGCGAGGACATACACCCATTTGCGCGGGCGCGAACCGCTACTCACGAGCGCGCTTCCAGTCGTACTGCGGGGTCTCGACCCCACGAGTCCAGCCTTCTGCGAGGTCGCTCCACGAAGGGTTCCCCTTCTCGATGAGGGCGACCTTGCGTTCCCGCCGCCAGTCCTTCCAATCTTTCTCCCGGGCGATTGCGTCCTGAATGTACTGGAATGACTCGAAGTGGACCAGCCTGGCCACTCGATAACGCGTGGTGAAGACGCTCCCTTTACCGTCTCGATGTTGCAGCACACGGTGGACGAGACTGTTCGTTACGCCGACGTAAAGAGTTTTTGAGCGACTCGACAAGATGTAGACCCAGTAGCCGTGGACCTTTGGCATGTGCGGGATCGTAACAAAGTTCGTGCTGCGCACGAACGGATTTATTGCGTTGCCCTCTGGGATGGGATGGACGGGCTGGCTTACATGCAGATCCCTCCGCTTCGCTGCGGGATGACAACTTTAAAGGAAGATGACAACGGGAGCATGGCGCGTGCTGAGAACGACGCTGGCGGCGCCTCGCCCGTTCGCAGAATCTTCATAAAACCCGCGTTGTTAAAGGCGAGGACACGATAAACTGGAGAGCGATATGGCGACGAAACAGGAACTCCTCCAGACCCCGATTAAGCACATCGACATCAGCGAGCACAACGTTGTTCCGCTGGTCGATGCGATGGCCTCCATGGCCTACTCCTCGCGTGACCTTGCTCGTGCCGCGACCATTTACGACATGATGCTGCGCGATACCGAGTGTGGCGTGATCCTTTGCCTGGCCGGATCGCTGATCTCTGCGGGCCTGCAGAAGGTGATTGTCGACCTGGTGCGCAACAACATGGTGGACGCGATCGTTTCGACGGGCGCGAACATTGTTGACCAGGATTTCTTTGAAGCGCTTGGCTTCCGCCACTATGTGGCCGGCGAAGAATACAAGTATGGCGCGGGCGATGCTGAACTGCGCGAGCTGATGATCGACCGCATCTATGACACGTTCATCGATGAGGAAGAGCTGCGGATCTGCGATGAAGCGACGCACCAGATCATCAACAGCATGAAGCCCGGCGTCTACTCATCGCGCGAGTACATCCGCGAGATGGGCAAGTACCTGGTGGACAAGGGTCGCACGCCGAAGAACGGCAATGCGGATTCGATCGTGCTGGCCTGCTACGAGAAGAATGTGCCGATCTTCTGCCCGGCGTTCTCGGACTGCTCGTTCGGCTTCGGCATTGTGGCGCATCAGCATGCGCGCCAGGGTAAGGCGATGTGCTCGATCGACTCCGGCAAGGACTTTTACGAGCTGACGCAGCTGAAGCTGGAGAATCCGACGACCGGTCTGCTGATGATTGGCGGCGGTGTTCCGAAGAACTTTGCGCAGGACATTGTGGTGGCTGCGGACATTCTGGGTGTTGAGGCCAGCATGCATAAGTACGCTATCCAGATTACGGTTGCGGATGCACGCGACGGTGCCCTTTCGGGATCGACGCTGAAGGAAGCTTCGAGCTGGGGCAAGGTCGACCTGACGTGGGAGCAGATGGTGTTCAGCGAGGCGACGATCGCCCTGCCGCTGATTGCCGGCTATGCCTTCCACAAGAAGGCTCATGCGGCCCGGACCGGCAAGAACTTCTCGCAGGTTCTGGAGCCCGTCACGGCGTAACTGCTTCATAACATTCTGCATGGAAGATATGCCGGAAGTGCCCCCTTGGGCTCTGCCGGCATTTTCCTTTTGGCCTGCAAACCTTTTGCCGAGAAAGGCAGTCTCTTTCGTGGAAGTGGCCATCCCACGGAAGCGGTACGGTCGCCCCGAATGGCACGTCCTAAGATGATTCCTGTATGCACCGCATTCTGCTGATCGACGACGAAGATGATATCCGCGAGGTCGCCTCGCTGACCCTGGAAGCCACTGCTGGGTGGGAGGTCATCACGGCCAGTTCGGGTGCCAGTGGTATTCGAGCGGCGATTGCGGAGCAGCCGGAAGCGATCCTGATGGATGTGATGATGCCCGAGATGGATGGGCCCACGACCTTCCGCGAGATGCAGAAGAATCCGCTGATTTCGCAGATTCCCGTGATCCTTCTGACGGCAAAGGTGCAGGGTGTTGACCAGCGCCGATTCGCTGATCTTGGTGTTGCTGCAGTCCTGTTCAAGCCATTTGATCCAATGACGTTGGCGGCGCAGATCGCACAAGTCCTGGATTGGGATCCGGTCGCAGCGTAAAAGTTACGCAGTCCTGCCAACCCTACGGCGTGTCGGCCCATCTTCCCCAATATGACCGACGCACTGCAAGCCTCGATCGCCGCGATATGGCAGAAGTCCATTCCGCAGACACGCGAGCGTCTGGCGATCCTGCAGCGGGCCGCGGATGACCTGGCGAACTCGCGCACGATCGATCCGGAACAGCGTGCCGAAGCGCTTTCTATTGCGCACAAGCTGGCGGGATCGCTGGGTATGTTTGGCTTCAACGATGCGACGGAGCATGCGCGCGCCATCGAGCTGACCCTGGAGAATGATGGGCTGCCGCAGCCGGAGCGGCTTGAGAAACATGTTGCCGCCCTTACCGCGTGCATGCAGCCGCGTCTTGAGAGCTAAACCACGCCGCAGGACAAAAGCGCGATCGCTCCGCGCAACCCATCGCATTGCGATCCCTTCCAAAGCTCTATGCACCTTCTACTGATCTGGATCCTTAGCGCGTTGTCGCTGATGGTTGCCGCTTATCTGCTGCCTACCGTAGAGATCGAAAGCTTCGGCACGGCGATGATTGCCGCTGTGCTGATCGGGCTGTTGAATGCGACGCTGGGATTTCTGATCCGGGTGATGGCGTTCCCGCTGACCTGGCTGCTGCCTGGACTGATGTATTTAATCTGCGACGCCATCATGATCTGGATTGTCTCCCGCTTCCTGCGTGGCTTTGCCGTGAAGAACTTCACGGCTGCGTTCCTGTGCGCGCTGGTAGTGGCCGTTGTGAATATGCTGCTGGGCGGGCTTGCCTAAGGCCAGCAGGTAGCATAAAGGTATGAATCCCGGGGCCGGCCAGGACAACACCGACGAAACACCCATGCCGGTGGCAAGGCCTGCCGGTGATTCCCCCGCAGGTGTTGCAGCGGTTCCTGCAGTCGAAGGGCCCGAAGTTCCGGGCGGCAGCAGTGATGGCTTTGCGCCGCTGAGTATCCCGCTCTTCCGTGATCGCTGGATCGCCTCGACGGTATCGGGTGTGGGCACGTGGATGCAGGACACTGCCGCCACGTGGCTGATGACGGCGCTGACCGGATCGCCACTGCTGATTGCGTTGATGCAGACGGCGGCGAGTGCGCCGGTGCTGCTGCTGGGCCTGTTCGCCGGCGCCACTGCCGACATCTTTGAGCGGCGCAGGCTGCTGATCTTCTGGCAGACGTGGCAGATGGCTGCGGTGGCGCTGATGGCGGTGCTGGCGCTCTTCGGTGTGATCAGCCCGGTGATGCTGCTGGCGCTGACGTTCCTGATGAACATCGGCTCGGCGATGAACAGCCCGGCGTGGCAGGCGATTGTGCCCGAGCTGGTGCCGCTGGACCAGTTGCCCAATGCCGTCTCACTGGCCGCGGCAAGCAACAATTTGGCGCGCGCCGTGGGGCCTGCACTGGGCGGCCTGATGGTGGCGGCGTTTGTAAAGGCGAGCACCGGTGCGGGGTGGGTCTTTGCGTTGAACGCGGGGTCGTTCGCCGCGGTCATCTGGGTGTTGTATGTGTGGAAGCGTAAGCCGCTATTCAAGTCGGCACTACCGGCGGAGCGCATCATGGGCTCGGTGGGAACGGGTTTGCGCTACCTGCGGTATGCGCCAACGTTGCAGGCGGTCTATCTGCGGTCGTTCCTGTTTACCTTTTCGGTGGCCGCCGTGTGGTCTCTGCTGTCGGTTGTTGCGCGGCGCGAATTTGAGCACGGGCGTATCTCAGGTGCGCTGGGCTACGGCATTCTGAACGGTTCGATGGGCCTGGGTGCGGTGATTGCCGCGGTGATGCTGGCGCGGGTGCGGGCACGCTTCAGCGCTGACCGAATCCTGGCTGCGGCGAGTCTACAGTACATCGCGACCATGCTGGTGCTGGCGTATGTGCACTACGCATGGCTCGACATCCTGTTCCTGATCGCGGGTGGATTCGCGTGGACGAGCACGATGTCGACGCTGAATGTCAGTGTGCAACTGTCTTCGCCGGGGTGGGTGCAGGCACGTGCGCTGGGCATGTACCAGATGGTCTTTCAAGGCGGCCTGGCGCTGGGCTCGATTGCGTGGGGCGCTGTCGCCGAACATACCAGCGTGACGGTTGCGCTGGCCAGCAGTGCCTGCATGATGGCGCTATGCCTGCCGCTGACGCTGCGGCTGCATGTGCTGCGCGGCACGCTGCCCGATCTGTCGCCTTACCAGTGGAAACGTCCGGCGCCGCACCTTGAGATCGAGCCGGCACCGCAGGACGGCCCGGTGCGCATCCTGATCGATTACGTCGTGCCGGTAGAGCATTACAACGAGTTTGTGAAGAAGGTCCACAAGGTGCGCGATGTGCGACTGCGTGCGGGCGCCATTCGCTGGGGTGTCTTCCGGGACGGCAACGATCCTGAGCGGCTGGAGGAGACCTTCGTGATGGAAAGCTGGCTGGACTATCTGCGCAGCCGCGAACGCATGACCACGGACGACTTCACGCTGCTGCAGGCCGTGCGGGACATGCATAAGGGCGATGATCTGCCGCGCGTGACCCACCAGGTCTACGCGAAAGAGATCACCGACGAAGCACACCACGCCTAGACGACAGGCAGGCTGGGAGGACTACTCCCAGCCTGCCAGCACGATCTTGCCGATGGAGCGGCCACTCTCAAGCCAGGCGTGCGCCATCTTCAGGTTCTGCGCGTTGATGGCGCCGTAGTTCTGCGTGATGGTGGTCTTCAGGGAGCCGAGGTCCATCAGCTTTGCAACTTCGGTCAGGGAGTCATGCTGACGGAGGATATCCGGCGTCTCGTAGTAGGAGCGCGTGAACATGAACTCCCAGCAGATGGAGCCGCTCTTGCGCTTGAGCGGGCGTGCGTCGACGGGCTTCTGCGGGTCGTCGATGATGGCGATCTTGCCCTGCGGCGCGAGCAGCTCCGCGATGCCGGGATAGTGCGTGTCCGTGGCTGAGAGAAGCGCGATGTACTCGACCTCGCCGAGGCCGAGTTCCTGCATCTGGGTGCGGATGTCGCGGTGATGATCGATGACGTAGTGCGCGCCCATCTTGGTGCACCACTCTGTTGTCTCGGGGCGGGAGGCCGTGGCGACGACGGTCAGCGGTGTGAGGTGCGAAGCGATCTGCATCAGCATGGAACCCACGCCGCCCGCGGCGCCGATGATGAGGATGGAACCCTTGCGAGTGGCGTTGTAACTGATGCGGCGCTGCTCGACGCCGAAGCGGTCGAAGAGAATCTCCCAAGCCGTGAGCGACGTGAGCGGGAGGGCGGCGGACTCGGCGAAGCTCAGTTTCTTGGGCTTGTGCGCGACGATGCGCTCATCCACGGTGTGGAACTGTGCGTTGGCACCCTGCCGCGCGATGCAGCCTGCGTAGAAGACCTCATCGCCTTTTTTAAAGAGAGACGTCAGCTTGCCCACACCGACGACGACGCCGGCGCAGTCCCATCCGAGGACCTTGTAGTCCTGACCGTCGTCCGGGTTCACAGCCTTGCGCTGCTTGGTGTCGACCGGGTTCACGGAGATGGCTTTGACCTCAACCAGCAGATCGCGATCTCGCGCGATCGGCTCGACGAGCTCAATGTCGAGGAGGGCATCCGGATTGTCGATTGGAAGCGGTGTCTTATAGCCAACAGCCTTCATGCACTGAGTCTAAACGCAGGTCGCCCGGGGTCAATGCACCGCGCGAACGTTGAGACGTACATGTTGCGCCGGGCTATAGGAGATATGGAATCCGGACGTTGGGCATGGTCTCGCTGAAGTCTTTGGTATTGCGAGTTACGAGCGTCAGATCGTGCTCGAGCGCTGTGGCGTAGATGATGGCGTCCGGCAGCTTGAGCCTAGTAGTCCGACGTAACAGTGCCGCGCGTTCGGCAATTTGGATGGACAGGTCGAAGGTCGCGAACAGATCGAGCAGCCTTCGTGTCTCCCGCGCGTTTTGCTCCACGACCCCGGCGAGTACTTCGATGAAGTTGATACGGCTGATGAACCGTTGATCGTGCTGAGACACCTCGAGACTCGCCTCAGCGTGGCCTCTTGAGAGATCAATCAGAATGTTCGTATCGAAGAGGGCACCGGGCTTCATGCCTTCTCTTCAGTCCATTCTGGATCCCACTCCCTTACCCATTCCTGTCGCATTCTTTCCTGATATGCCAGCCCGTCCTCGGGAAAGTCCTTCCAGGAACCAAAGGCTGCCTGCAGGATCGCGTCTCGTTCTTCGGGATCTTTGACAAGCGGTTCGGGTAGTTGCTCGGATTCGGTGGTCAGGAATGCTCGCAAAGCCTGCTGCACAATCTCTTCACGAGACGCGTTCGTCTTCACGGTCAGGCGGTCAAGCTCGCCTAGTTCCTGCTCCGGAATGTCGATCGTCAGCTGCATCTTGCGGAAATGATACACCCGGCACAAACGCGGTCAGGCCGGGCCAAAGGCCCGGCCTGACTGGTGTTTCCCCTATTGGGACTACTTCTTGCCGAGGGCGAGTTCGAGCAACATCTTCTCTTCCAGCTCGTGCGCCTTGGCCGAGCCGGTTGCCGGGCTGGCTGCAGCGGAGCGCGACACACGCAGTACGCGGCGGTTGCCGGCGGTGCGCTTCAGAAGTGGGTACGCGTAACTGAGCGCGCCCATGTTGGCCGGCTCTTCCTGCACGAATACGACTTCTTCGGCGGAGGGGTACATGTTGAGCGCCTTTGCCAAGGCCTCTTCCGGCCAGGGGTAGAGTTGCTCGACGAAGACGATGGCGGTGGAGTAGTCGCCACGCTTGGCGCGTTCCACACGCAGGTTGTGACCGATCTTGCCGCTGCACACCAGGATGCGCTTTGGGTCCTTGGCTTCCGTATCGGCGAGCACGGTCTGGAAGTGCTCCGCTCCGAAGTCTGCGATGGGCGAGATGGCATCGGGGTGGCGCAGCATGCTCTTCGGTGTGAAGACGACCAGCGGCTTGCGGTATTCGCTGAGTGCCTGGCGACGCAGCAGGTGGAAGTACTGCGCGGCGTTCGACGGCTGCGTGACGTACATGTTGTCGGTCGCGCAGAGTTGCAGGAAGCGCTCCATGCGTGCGGACGAGTGCTCCGGGCCCTGGCCTTCATAGCCGTGCGGCAGCAGCATAGCGACGCCCGAGTACAGATGCCACTTGGCTTCACCGGCCGCGATGAATTGATCGATGATGATCTGCGCGCCGTTGGCGAAGTCGCCGAACTGAGCTTCCCAGAGCGTGAGTGTCTCCGGGAAGTCGCGCGAGTAGCCGTACTCGAAGCCGAGGACACCGGCTTCGCTCAGCATGGAGTTGTAGGCCTCGAACTGGCCCTGGTTCGCATTGATGTTCTGCAACGGCGACCAGCGCTTTTCGGTCTCGACGTCTGTAAAGAAGCTGTGGCGCTGGTTGAAGGTTCCGCGCTGCGAATCCTGACCGGAGAGGCGCACAGGTGTGCCCTTTTCCAGCAAAGATGCGTAGGCTACAAGCTCTGCGGTTCCGTAGTCGAAGGGTTTGGTACCTGCACCCATCTCGTCGCGCTGCTTCAGCAGAGCCTTGACCTTGGGGTGAACGTTGAAGCCTTCCGGTGTCCTGGTGATCAGCGACGTCAGGCGCTTGATCTCGTCGACCGGGAGACCGGTGACGGCGGGATCAACCTGCGGCAGATAGCCGCCCTTGTACTTGTTCCAATAGTCCGGCAGTTCGGCCAGAGTGGGTGGGTGCAGGGCTTCCTTGCCCAGCGCCTGGTCGGCGAGAAGCTTGTCGCTGGTCGCCTTGATCTCCGATGCCGCGTCTACGCCAATGCGCTTTGCGTAGCTCTTGTACAGCAGCTCAGTTTCCTTGATCTTCGCGTAGCGGCGCGGCTGCGTGACCGTGGGGTCATCCACTTCCGAGTGGCCGTGCCGGCGGTAGCCGATAAGGTCGACGACGACGTCCGAGGCGAAGGTTGCGCGATACTCCGCAGCGATAGCGGCGACGCGGACGACGGCGTCCGGATCTTCCGCGTTGACGTGGAAGATGGGGATTGGCAGGCGCTTCGCCATGTCAGTTGCGAAACGCGACGAGTTGGACTCAAGCGGCTCTGCCGTGAAGCCGAGCAGGTTGTTCACGACGATCTGGATGGTACCGCCAACGGTATAGCCGTTGATGGTGGCAAGGACCAGAGTCTCTGCCCAGATGCCCTGGCCTGCAAAGGCTGCGTCGCCGTGGATGATGATCGGCAGCACCTTCTTTGGGCCGTCCGCGCCAAGGCGGACCTGGCGAGCACGTGCGCGCCCCATGATGACGGGGTCAACTGCCTCAAGGTGCGATGGGTTGGAGGCGAGGTGCAGCTTGATGTTCTTACCGTCGGGTGCCGTATATGTGCCCGTTGCGCCCTGGTGATACTTCACGTCGCCGCCGCCAAGGTGGCTGCGCGGATCGACGTCCTCAAACTTGGTGAAGATATCCGCTGCGGAACGGCCGACGGTGTTGACCATCACGTTCAGACGGCCGCGGTGGTTCATCGCGAAGTGACAGACTTCCACGCCGAGCGCTGAGCTGACTTCAAAAGTGCGATCGAGGTACGGGATCAGTGCAGTGAGGCCTTCGAGGGAAAAGCGCTTGGTGCCGAGGTAACGCTGCTGGATGGTCTGTTCGAAGATGTCAGCCTTGATGAGGCCGGTGAGGGTCTGGGCCTGCTGCTGCGGTGTTTCTACCGGCAGTTGCTCCATCTTCTGCTGCAGCCACTCACGCTTTTCGGGCGACGCAATGTGTGAGAACTCGAGTGCGATGTTGCCGCAGTAATAGCGGCGTGCCTCTTCGGCGATTGCGTCGGAGCCTTCAGGCAGGTCGATGGGAAATGGCTCCGCGGGCAGGTACTGCTTGAGCGGATCGAGCGTGGCCTGGAGGTAGCCCCAGCGCCGGAAGATTTCAAAGACTTCCGTCCGCAACTGCGGGTTGCTCAAGGTTTCCTCTGTCGCTGCGGCTGCTGTCTGCGCCGCCGCTGCTGCCTTACCGATTGACTTCGCCCTGTTCGCCATGCTTCCTCGTGTTCATAAGGATAGACCTTTGCGTTATCGCATGGGGAGCGCGGGATGTGCGATTTACGGTATCGATGTTCGTTATTCGGCCATTTCTTCCCCATTAAGGGGATAGCGTTCCGAGTCACGGAGACAACGCGTTTTCGATCAAGGACGTCAGAACGATAGCGAACAGAAAGCGAACACGGAGGCAGTCATGCAGGAACGCACAATCGAATTTGAAGAGCCGGTGATCCAGGACGAGAGCCAGCAGGCGCTGCAGGTTGCAACCGAACGTGCAGAGCGGGCGGAGGCGGAGTTGGCGAAGTTGAAGTCTGCGCAGCAGCACACGTCGCACACCGTGGCGGAGATGGACCTGAAGCAGCCACCGTCACCCAGCACCGCACAGAGTGCTGCTCCTGTTGCAACTGAAACGGATCGCGGTTCAGCGGATGAAGGCGGCGAGGCCGAGTTGCGCAAGGACCCGATGATGGCCACGCTGTTGGACGCGCTGGATGGGGGCAATGACGTCGGCCATTACGGCCGGTTGGTGTTTGCGATGGTGGCTCGGCATTTCCTGCCGCATGACGAGGTGCTGGCGTGGCTTACAAAGGATGCCGACTTCTCGGACACACAGGCACGCGCGATGCTGCAGCAGGTGGAGGGTCGCGACTATACGCCGCCCAAGCGCGAACGTCTGATTCAGTGGCAGGCTGAGCAGGAGTTCCAGTTCATCGATGCGAATGATCCGGATAGTGGGAATCTCTATCGGAACCTGAAGTTTCCGAGCGAGATCTACGAGCACATTGAGCACTACCAGGAAGCGAAGGCCTAAACAGCCTTTGCTTGCAGGACAGCTTCAGCTACCGGGATGTGGGTTCCGGCGGCTGAAGCTTTTGTTTTATGCGGAGGGCTTTGCGCCGTGCTCCGCGCCCTGGTGGTCGGCTTTGAAGCCGTAGGTCTCGTAGTGGGTAGTGAGCCTGCCGTTGCGCACGGTGCAGACGGTGAAGCCCTCGGCGAAGCCCATACGCGCACCCTCCCACCAGTTGCCGCAGACGGCGCCGCTGGTGAGGTACTGCACGCCCTTCCACTCGACGCGTTCGTTGATGTGCGTATGGCCCTGCAGGACGCCGATGACATTCTTGCCCTCGAAGAGCGGGTAGATCTGGTATGCGTTTGAGACGGACAAAGTGTTTCGAACGGCAAGGGGCGCCTGCATCTCCATGTATTGCGGAAATGCGGTGACCAGCGGCATGTGCGTCGTGACGATGATTGGCGTGGCGGGCGATTGCTTGGCGAGGTCTGCCTTCAGCCACGCGATCTGCGCGTCGTCGATGAAGCCGTAGTAGCTGCGATCCGGTGCGATGCCGATGGAGTCGAGCACGATGAAATGCACGCCCTTGTGGTCGAAGCTTTGGTAGAGCGGACCGACGTGATCCTGAAAATAGCTCTTGCCGAAGCCCGCATCCTGGGGACTCATGCCGCTCTTTGGGTTCAGACCGACGACGTCGTGGTTTCCGATGGCGTGGTACGTCTTCAGTCCGAGTTGCTGCTCGGTCTCCGCATAGAGGCTGTAGAGTTCTGTCGAGCGTGCGGCGGGTACGGCGAGACCGTCAAAGATGTGATCGCCGCCCTGAATGGCGAAGTCGGCGTGGAGTGTGCGCGCTTTCTTGAAGGCCATTGCGCAGCCGGCGGCAGCGTGCAGTTCGGGCTGGAGATGCGTGTCGGTCACGTGCAGAAAGGTGAAGTCGTGCGACGGCGCTTGCGCGAGCAATGAAGCGGGCGCGGCGGCGACAGCGCCCGTGGCGGCAGCGAGCGACAGAAATCGGCGACGGGAGAGAGGTGGCATAGGCCAAGAGTGTAACGCCCGCTGCGCGGCTGGAATATGAACGCTCGTCTTCATCTCGTGGTGAAGGGTGGCTAGGAGAGTGACACTTCTCTTCACAGCATGAAAGGGCCTGCTCTGGCGCATCGCATTACACGTGCCGTGACGCTGCGAGCCTTCGGATCACGTTAAAGTAAGTCCCATGCCCCTCTCCCCAGGCTTTCCCAAGGCGCTCGCGCTGTGTGCGATGGCGCTCGCCGCTTCGTTGAGCGGATGTACGACGAAAGTGACGGCCATTGTCCCGGCGACCCCGGTCGCAACAGCCAAGCCAATCTGGGTTGGCGCGTGGGGAGCTTCCATGAGTAACGCCGAGGCTTTCAATGACAACACCGGCGGCAACGAACGCAGCTACCGCTTCCTGGTCACGTCGACGATCGATGGCAGTCAGGCTCGGGTGAAGTTTTCAAATGTATACGGCAGGTCGCCGGTCACGCTTGGGGCGGCGCGACTGTCATGGGGCAAGGATGGATCAGCGGCGATCGACACCGCACATGACACAGCGCTGAAGTTCAACGGCAGCAGCAGTGTGACCATTGCACCGGGCGGCACGGTCACCTCCGATCCTGCGGACTTCGCCTTTGGAATGGGACAGGTGCTGGCCGTTTCCGTTTATCTGAAGGGGACGTTCGATCCAGTAAGCCGGCACGATGCCTACTTCATCAAGAACTACACGACGGCCGATGGCGCGGGCGATGTGACCACCGATGGCACCGGCGCCGCCTTTACGCGCACGCTGCCCGATTGGCTGCTGATCAACGAGATCGATGTGTACGGCGAGTACCAGGGAACGCTGGCGATGTTTGGCAGTTCGACTACGGACGGCTTCAAGGCGGATTACAGTTCCGACCGCATCTACCCTGCGCCCAATGTCCCGATAGCCGATCAGCATGCGAACCGCGTGACGGATTGGATGGCGCGACGACTGAATGCGGCGGGATATCGCATCGGTGTCCTGAACGCCGGTATTCCCGGCAATGCTGTGACAGAGCTTCCAGGCTTTGCGCCGACGCCCATCAAACGGTTCGCGCAGGATATCCAGACGATGCCGAACCTGCTGGGCGTTGTGAGCTACTTTGGCTCGATCGATCTCCGCTCCTCCGATTGCGTGAGCGCACCGGCTATGGAAGTCGCGACACAGCAACTGGTAGCGACCGTCGCCGCGGCGAAGTTGCCGCTGGTACTGACCACGCTGCCTCCCACCGGGTTGTGCAACAACCCGGCACAGGCAAACTACGGTCCGCTGCCGTCGGCGGCAAACCCATACGCCGGCGGCCTCACGCCGGGACCAGCCAATGGTGCCGAGGTGCAGCGTGCCGCGTTCAACCAGTGGATTCTGTCCACCGGTGCCAACCTGCCGGGCGTGGTTGGGATCGCCGATTACGATAAGGCCTTGAGCGACCCTCAGCATCCCAGTTTCTTACTACCTCAGTACAATTCTGGCGATAACTTCCACATGAACGGTATGGGTTACGGCGCTGAAGCGGCCGCGGTACCGCTCACATTCCTGCCAAAATAGGACCTTTGGTTCGTGAGATGAACGTGTCGTGAAATGTCAGCGGCGCGCTTGAAACTTCAGGGCCGCGTAGACGTTCTCTCACCCATGCGATTCCCCGTGAGAACTCACCGCATTGGCCTTTTTCTGAGGATCTGCACCGTGTTTATAGCTGCTGGGACGGTGTTGAGCCTGAGCAGTTGTACCAGCACACCTACGGCGCAGACAGCGGCTCCCGCTACGCAGCCGATGTGGGTAGTGTCCTGGGGTGCGGGGAGTGAGAACAGCCTGGCGTCTGCGGCGAATCCCGGCGGTTCCGAGCAGAGCTTTCGCTTCATCGTGTTGCCCACTACAGACGGCACACAGGAGCGGGTGCACTTCTCCAACAGGTTGAGCAAAGGACCGGTCACCATCGGAGCAGCGCGGCTTGCCGCGGCAGTGAATGTTGGCCCCGCGATCGATCCGGCACGCGACGTCGCGTTGACCTTTGACGGCAGTCCCTCGGTCACGCTTGCTGCGGGCCAGGAGGTGGTCTCCGACCCTGTGAACATCACCTATAAATTCGGCGAGAAGCTGGCTGTCAGCATGTATCTGAAGGGGACGTTTGCGCCGCTGACGCAGCACACCTCGGAGGTGCAAACGAACTTCGAGAATGCATCCGGCGGAGGGAACGCCACGGCCGATACCAGCGGCGCTTCCATGGGGACGACCATGACGGACTGGCTGATGGTGAACGGTATCGACGTCTACGGCAGCTACCAGGGTACCGTTGCGATCTTTGGCAGTTCTTCGGTCGATGGCCACGGTTCCGGCGATGGCAACACCAACAGCTATCCGGTTGCGAATGTCGCTGTCCCAGGGCAGGACAACGACAGGCCGTCCGACTGGCTTGCCCGACAACTTCGTGCTGCCGGCTATCAAATGGGTGTTTTGAACGCTGGCGCGATCGGCGATCCTGCTGGGGAAGATGGCACAACTGCGGCCGGCAACAGCATCGCGGGCATCGACCGCATGCAGCATGATGTGTTGCAGCAGGCCGGTATCAAGACCGTGATCATCTACTTCGGCGGCATCGACCTGCGGTCCGATTGCAAACTGGCCACCGACATCGAACCATCGCTGACGAATATGGTGCAGCAGGCGCAGGCGGCAGGTGTCCGTACGATCCTGGCGACACTACCACCGTCGGAATACTGCCAGGGCGCTTCTGCCTCGCTGATTCCATCCAGTGGCAATCCGTACGCGGGCGACGTCAATCCTGGCCCGGAAAACTCTGGCTCGACGCAGCGACGCGCTCTGAACGACTGGATCAGGACCTCGGGTGCCGCACTCCCAGGCGTGGTCGCAATTGCAGACTTCGATAAGGCTCTCGCCGATCCGGCCCATCCGGATTTCATGATCCCGAATCTCAACTCAGGCGACAACTTTCATCCGAACGGTGCGGGTTACGGCGTACAGTCCAGCTCGATCCCATTGGACAAGATCCTGGGGCAGTAGAACGCTCGCGAACAGACAAAGAGGCCGGGCTATCTGCCCGGCCTCTTCTGTTGCTGTACATCAGGTCTTTAGCGGTCCTTGGAGGCTGCCAGCTTCTCTTCCGCAACGCGAATCTCTGCGCGCGCGTAGTCGTACTTCTCCGCGTCGTCGCCAGCTTCCGTCCAGTCCTTGTTTGCTGCGTCGAGCTGCTGTTGTGCCTGAGCCGGATCAATCTCGGTGGGCTTCAGTGCGGTCTCGGCGAGCACGGTAACGCGCTCAGGGAGAACTTCAACAAAGCCCCACGCGACAAAGAACTTCGCATCGCCGGAGTTGCCGCCGTGCAGCTTGACTTCGCCTGCGCCCAGTTCTGCGAGCAGCGGAGCGGCGCCGTACAGCGCTTCCATGTAGCCCGAGATCGCCGGCAGCTCAATCGCGTCGGCCGTGGTGTCCACCAGGACGCGGTCCGGTGTGACGATGCGGACTGCGAGCTGGCCGTGTGTGCTTGTTTCGTCTGCCATGGCGTTTCTTGGTTTCTTGTTTCTTGTTGCTGGTTTCGTTGAACAGCGGAAGAGTTGGGATTGTTGCCGGCCTCTGGAAACCAGAGGCCAGCAACAAGAAACTCTCTTACGCGTTTGCCTTCATCTTCGCAGCAGCTTCCAGAACTTCCTCGATGCCACCCTTCATGTAGAAGGCCTGCTCCGGGATGTCGTCGTGCTTGCCTTCGATGATCTCCTTGAAGGAGCGGACCGTATCGGCAACCTTGACGTACTTGCCGGGGTTGCCGGTGAAGACTTCTGCGACGTGGAAGGGCTGCGACAGAAAGCGCTGGACTTTACGCGCACGGAATACGGTGAGCTTGTCCTCTTCCGAGAGCTCGTCGATACCGAGGATGGCAATGATGTCCTGCAGATCCTTGTAGCGCTGCAGAATTCCCTTCACCTGCTGAGCCACGTTGTAGTGCTCCTCGCCCACGATGCGGGGCGAAAGAATGCGCGACGTGGAAGCCAACGGATCGACGGCCGGATAGATACCGATTTCCGTCAGTGCACGGTTCAGAACGGTGGTTGCGTCCAAGTGGGCGAACGTCGTGGCCGGAGCCGGATCGGTAAGATCGTCGGCCGGTACGTAGATGGCCTGCACCGAGGTGACAGAGCCCTTCTTCGTGGACGTGATGCGCTCCTGCAGCTGACCCATTTCCGATGCAAGGTTCGGCTGGTAACCCACTGCCGAGGGCATACGGCCCAGCAGCGTGGAAACCTCAGAACCAGCCTGCGTGAAGCGGAAGATGTTGTCGATAAAGAGCAGCGTGTCCGCGCCTTCTTCGTCGCGGAAATGTTCCGCGATGGTGAGGCCGGTCAGCGCCACGCGCAGACGCGCTCCTGGCGGCTCGGTCATCTGCCCGTAGATCAGCGCAGCCTTCGACTTGCGCCAGTCGTTCGGATCGATAACGCCCGACTCCTGGAACTCGACCCAAAGATCGTTACCCTCACGGGTACGCTCTCCAACGCCGGCGAATACCGAGTAACCACCGTGCTGCATGGCGACGTTGTTGATCAGCTCCTGAATCAGAACCGTCTTGCCTACACCGGCGCCGCCGAAGAGACCGATCTTGCCGCCCTTAAGGAAGGGCTGGATCAGATCGACGACCTTGATACCAGTCTCGAACATCTCTTCGCTGGTGGACTGCTCGTCAAACGCGGGAGCCTGCCGGTGGATGGGCATGCGCTTCTCTGTCTGAACGGGTCCGAGGTTGTCGACGGGCTCGCCAATAACGTTGAGCACACGGCCCAGCGTCTCGCGGCCGACTGGCACCATGATGGGTGAGCCGGTGTCGTAAACCTTCATGCCACGGACCATGCCCTCCGTCGCTTCCATTGCGACGGTGCGGACGCGGCCCTCGCCAAGGTGCTGCTGCACCTCAACGATGACGGACAAGGGGTTCGGAATGTCGAAGCCTTCCGACGTGATGCGCAGCGCCGAATAGATCGGCGGCATATGCTTCTCGTCGAACTGAATGTCAACGGCCGGGCCGCTGATCTGGATTACTTTACCGATGTTCTCTGCCATAAGTTCTCTCTTGCCAGCGCGCGATTAAAGCGCCGCGGCTCCTGAAACGATCTCGATAATTTCCGTGGTGATGGCTGCCTGGCGCACGCGGTTCATGGTCAGCGTCAACTTGTCGATCATGTCGCTGGCGTTGCTGCTGGCGGCGTCCATGGCGGTCATACGGCTCGCGTGCTCCGATGCCACCGACTCCAGCAGAGCGTGATAGATCTGCGTGGTCACGTAGCGCGGCAGCAGGTGGCGGAAGAGGCGCGAAGGATCCTGATCGTACAGGTAGTCGACGTCGGCCGTGCCGAACTTCTTCGCTTCCTGCTCCATCTGGGACTCTTCCGGCGTGTTGATCGAGACGCCGGCGGTTGCTGCGGCGTGGGCCGCTGCTTCCTTCTGTTCTTCCGTCATCTCTTCCGAGACGGTGATCTCAGGCGAGCCGAGCTTGCGGATCGGCAGCAGCTTCTCAACCACAACGCGCTGCGCGATGACGCTCTTGAACTCGTTGTAGACGATGTAGACGGAGTCGATCTCGCCGCGTTCGTAGCGGTCGATGATCGAATGCGCGCACTTGTCGACGTCGCCGAAGCTGAGTTTGGCGAGCAAGGAAGACAGGTCATGCGTGAGTTCGATAGGCTGCTTGCGCTCGCGGAGATCTTCCACGTGGTGCGAGAGACCGTTGTCGTACTCCTCATCCACGTGCTTCCAAGTGGCCTCGGGGTAACGACGCTTGAACATGTCGCGCGCCTTGCGACCTACCGTCTCGACGTCGATGTTCTGCTCGCCGGGCATGGGACTTTCTTCCGTCTGCGTCTTGGGTGCGCGGCGGTAGTCGATGAACTTCTGTGCGGCCTTGCCGATGTTCGAGTTGAACGCGCCAGCGAAGCCCTTGTCGCCCGCAATGACTAGGACGAGCACGTTCTTCTCTTCGCGCTCGACGAGCAGCGGGTGCATCACATCCGCACCGTCTTCACCGTAGAGGTCGGCGCGGCGGACCAGCGACTGCAGAACATTCGCCAGCATCTGGGCGTACGGCCGAGCCTGCAGCGCGCGCTCTTGCGCACGGCGCAGCTTAGCCGCCGAGACCATCTTCATGGCCTTCGTAATCTGCCGCGTGTTTTTAACGGAGCGAATGCGCCGCTTGAGATCCAGTACGTTTGCCATGGAACCCTACGCCGTTGCCAAAGCCGGCTGCTTCTCGTTCAGGCTCGCTTTGAAGCTGGCCTTGTAATCGTTGATTGCGTTCGTCAGGCGCTTGGTAATGTCATCGTCGAGCGCCTTCTTGCTCATGATGTCATCCAGAATCTGCTTGCCCGTCGTGCCCATGTACTGGTGGAAGCCAGTTTCGAACGCCTGTACCTGCTTCACGTCGATGTCATCGAGCAGGCCCTTGGTACCAGCGAAGACGATGGACACCTGCTGTGCGGCGGTCAGCGGCTGGAACTGGGGCTGCTTCAGAATCTCGACCAGGCGCGAACCACGGTTGAGCTGCTTCTGCGTTGCAGGATCCAGGTCCGAACCGAACTGCGCGAAGGCTGCGAGTTCGCGGTACTGTGCGAGGTCGAGCTTCAGCGTGGCACCGACCTGCTTGGTCGCCTTCATGGCGGCAGCGAAGCCGACACGCGATACCGACAGACCGACGTTGACTGCGGGGCGGATGCCCGAGTTGAAGAGATCGGTTTCCACGAAGATCTGGCCGTCCGTGATCGAGATCACGTTGGTCGGAATGTACGCAGAGACGTCGCCAGCTTGCGTCTCGATGATCGGAAGAGCCGTCAGCGAACCGCCGCCGAGCTTGTCCGAAACCTTCGAGGAGCGCTCGAGCAGACGCGAGTGGAGATAGAAGACGTCGCCGGGGTATGCTTCACGACCCGGGGGACGGCGGAGCAGCAGCGAGATCTCGCGGTATGCCGCAGCGTGCTTCGACAGATCGTCATAGATGATCAGTGCATGCTTGCCGTTATCGCGGAAGTACTCGCCCATGGCGGTCGCAGCGTAGGGAGCGATGTACGACATCGGAGCAGGCTCAGATGCGGTTGCAGCGACGACGATGGTGTAAGCCATGGCGCCATACTGCTCGAGCGTCTGCACGATCTGTGCGACGGACGAGCGCTTCTGACCAACTGCGCAGTAGATGCAGATCAGGTCGTTCTTCGCCGAGTTAATGATGGTGTCGAGCGCGATGGCGGTCTTGCCGGTCTGACGATCGCCGATCAGCAGTTCGCGCTGACCACGGCCGATCGGGATCATGGTGTCGATGGCCTTGATACCAGTCGCCATGGGTTCCGTAACCGACTTACGGTCGATGACGCCGGGAGCGAGACGCTCTACGGGCGACGAGAACTCCGTAACGATGGGTCCTTTGTCGTCGATGGGCTGGCCAAGTGCGTTCACGACGCGGCCGATCATTGCCGGGCCAACGGGCACGGACATGATCTTGCCGGTGCGCTTGACGGTGTCGCCTTCGCTGATCTGCGTGTAGTCGCCCAGCAGGACGGCGCCGACCTGGTCTTCATCCAGGTTCATGGCGAGGCCGCTGATGCCGTGGGGGAACTCGATCAGTTCGCCGGCCATGACCTTGTCCAGGCCGTGAATGCGGGCGATACCATCGCCCAGCGAGATGATGGTGCCGACTTCGTCGACCGCAATCTTGGTCTCGTAGTTCTCGATCTGCTGACGAAGCAGTTCTGTGATCTCGTCTGCGTTGAGCTGTGCCATGTGTCCCTTTTCCGTCTGTCTGCGCCGCAACCGCAGCGCCTTGCCAAAATTCTGTTACTGCAAAACCTATACAGGCTGCGCGTTACGCGCCGGCCAGATGCGTCTTCAATCCCTGCAACTGCCCACGAACCGAACCGTCGTACACGCTGGATCCGAGGCGAATCACCGCTCCGCCCAGCAGCGCAGCATCCTCAGACCAAGTGACGCGAACCTTGCTACCAGCCAGCTCGGACGCCTTGTTCTCCAGCAGATTGCGCTCGTTGCTCTCGAGCGGCTTTGCGCTGGTGATCTCCACGTCTGCAATGCTGCTAGCCTCGTCGGCCAAAGTACTGTACTCCGCGGTGATGTCCCGCAGGGAGTGCATGCGGCCGTGATCCATCAGGACTGCGATGAAGTTGCGAACGGTCTTATCCAGACCGACGCGTCCCGCGAGAGCGTCCAGAACCTTCAGCTTGTCCGCCTGCGGCAGAGCCGGATTCAGCAGGAACTCACGAAGGTCACGACTGGTGTCGAAGGTTGCAGCAAAGTCCGCGAGCTGCGAACGTACCGCATCGATGTTCATGCCCTGTGCAGCGGTGACCTGCTGAAATGCGCGAGCGTAGCGAAGCTCAAAGGCGGCCATTAGTTACGGCTCCCTTCTGTGAGCTTGCCTGCGAAGTTCGCGATCAGCACGCGGTCATCTTCGGGCGTGATATTCAACTGTGCTGCGGCACGGTCCACCGCGATACCAGCGGCATAGGCACGCAGGTCGCGCTGTGCGGCTGCAGAAGCTGCAGCAATTTCCTGCTCAGCGGACTGCAGGATGCGCTGCTTCTCTTCTTCGATGGTGGCGTGGATGTGGGCTTCTTCTTCCGCGGCAGCCTTATCGTTTTCCGTGCGGAGCGCGGCGATCTCGCCGTCCAGCTTGCCGAGGCGATCCTCAACGGCGGCCAGGCGGGCCCGAGCTTCTTCGGTTGCGATGCGTGCTTCCACGATGTTCTTCTGGATGCCCTCGGTACGTGCGCGGAAGGCCTTCGGCAGCATCTTTGCGAGACCGTATCCGACCGCGGCAAAGAGGACGAGCGCATTGAACCACTCAAACACAGCCGAAGCCGTTCCTGGGTTCATGCCGAGCATGCCGCCAAGCTTGATGACCGAAGGCGACTTACGGAAGGCCTCTTCGCCGCCCTCAGCTTCCTTCTTCGAATCCTTATCGTTGGCTTCCGGCTCGGAGCGCTGGCCAGAGGCCGTCGACGCCGATGCGGGGGCAGCTTCCTGCGCACGCAACACGGGCGTAGAGGTCGCCAGCGTCAAGGCCAGCAGTGCAGCGAATACAAACTTCATCTTTGGGGCAGTCGTCATGAGCTTAGGCAGCTCCCATTCCCGAGCGATGCGGCAGGATGGCTGCGAGCACGCTCTGCGAGAGCGAGGCTGCGCCGGCCTCGAGTTGCGCCTTGGCTTCAGCGCCCGACCGCTCGACGGACTCGCGCGCGGCGAGGATGCGACGCTGTGCGGCTTCGCGTGCTTCGGCAACTGCCTTGTCGCGCGCATCGCCCGCAGTTTTTGCGCGGGCATTGCGGGACTCGATGATCTGCGAGCGAGCCGAGCGCAGTTTCGTCTCGTACTCAGCCGTCTTCGCTTCCGCGGATGCGATGGCAGCTTTCGCTTCGTCCATGGCGCCGCCGGTGCGGCCATGACGGTCTGCCAGCGTCTTTTCCAGCGGCTTACGCACCAGGACCTGGTACGCCGCTAGCAGAATCAGGAAGAAGATCACGGTCGGCACGGAGCCGAGCACAAGATCGCCAATTGTTTTCAGAATCTCTTGCATGATGGACCGTGGGCCTCGTCCGAGGAACTCCGGGCCTTTTGCGACGACCGGGGACGGCCGTACAGGCGGAGCGTAAGGGACACAGGCAACCCTCTTGTTATACCAATCCCGGCTGGTGAGGTCAATGAATCAGGCTGTGAGGAAGACAGGTATGGGGCTTGGATTCCCGTGAATTTTCAGCGATTTCCGCAGTTTTCGGGCAGATGTCACACTGGAACGGTGAATGACACAGCCGCTCGCCCCCAGGAACCCGTAACGCGAACCCAGAAGCGCATTGTGATCGCCAGCTTCGGTTCGCTTGGCGATCTGCACCCGTTCCTTGCGCTGGCGGTGGAGCTGCGTGGACGCGGTCATTCCGTCACCATCGCCACGGCACCGCACTATGCGGATCGCATTGCTGCGCTGGGGTTTGCGTTTGCGCCGATTGGGCCAGAGATCTCGCCGGAAGATCCTGCCCTGCTTCGTCGGTTGATGACTACCGTGCGGGGGCCTGAGTATCTCTTTCGGACGCTGTTCCTGCCGCATCTGCCGCAGATGTATGCGGACCTGGAACGGATCTGTGCTGGTGCGGATCTGCTGATTGCGGGTGAGGTAGTTTTTGTGGCGCCGTTGCTGGCGGAGAAGACTGGGTTGAAGTGGGCTTCGGTGTTGCTGTCGCCGATCTCATTCCTTTCGGCCCATGATCCTTCGGTGCTGCCGCCGCTGGCTCGTTTCGGCGGGCTGCATGGCTTGCCGCACTTCGCACAGGTTGCGTTGCGGGCGATGACACGGATGGGCTTCCGTCGCTGGTCTGCGCCTCTGCACAAGCAGCGTGCGGCGCTGGGGTTGCCGCATAAGGCGAACGCTCTGCTCGAAGGAAAGCTGGAAGCGGACCGCGTGCTGGCGATGTTCTCAGAGCACTTTGCGAAGCCGCAGCCTGACTGGCCTGCGGGAACGGTGCAGACGGGTTTTGCTTACTTTGATCAGACTGCTGCGCAAGAGGCTGCGCCGTTGACGCATGATGCGGCTGCGCCGGTGACTGCTGCGAGTGCGCGTACTGCGGAGCGTTTACGCGAGTTTCTCAGTCAGGGCGAGATGCCTGTGGTGTTTACGCTTGGGTCTGCGGCGGTGCATGTGGCGGGCGATTTCTTCCATGTGAGTGCGGGTGCTGTGTCTCGTTTGAACCTGCGGGCTGTGATGATTACGGGGCGCACGGATCTTCGGGGGCTGGAGACGGAGCGCATTCTTACGGTGCCTTATGCGGACTATCGGACGCTGTTTCCTTATGCTGCCGCGGTAGTTCACCAGGGTGGCATTGGGACTACGGCGGAGGCGTTGCGGGCTGGGGTTCCTTCGCTGATTGTGCCGTTTAACTTCGATCAGCCGGACAATGCGGCGCGGGCTTTGCGGCTGGGTGTGGCGTTGTCGTTGCCCCGCCGGAAGTACAACCGGCGGCATGCTTATTACGCGGTTCATCGGCTTTTGCGGGATGAGAAATTGCGGGGTCGTGCGGAGGCGCTTGGTGAGGCAATTCGCGCGGAAAACGGCGTAAATCACGCCGTTCAGGCCATCGAAGAGCTGCTTTAAGGCAGGGTCTGCGCAGGAATGAATCGATTCAGTGCGAGGCCCGGGACTTATGGGTCCGCCAAACCACGCCTGTCACGAATTTTTCTCTTGCAGTGCCGGCAAACGGGCGTAGCCTGAAGTCACTCCTAGACCCGTTCCAGGGTCCATCAGGCCGCGAGACCCGGGAAGTTCCTCCACTCCCCTCTCCCGCGGCCTGATCCATGTCCGGCACCCGCCTATCGGAATCCCATTCCAAACTCTGAGAACCGCCTAGTGAGCCGGCACCATGACGGCGTTCTCGTCCACCTTCGGTATTCCGAAGTGTCCCCCCAGATGCAGCAGGTCGAGCGGTCGCAATGTGCAGTCGACGTTGATGACGGTCATGTTGCGGTCGCCGCGGTTCAGGACGGTGAGGCCGTTGATATTTGCTCCCGTGTAGTGCAACCACAGATCGGTGATGGTGGTGGCGTTCCTGCCGTTCGCGTTGACCAGGTGCTTCCATCCGGCTGCGCGATATTGGCCGTCGATCATGGCGAGCGCACCGGGGTCGTAGCGTGCGTATTCATTCGCGTGGAAGGTACGGACGCTGATGCTGTTGAGACCGGCGACGATGCGTCGCGTCTCCGAGTCCTGGCCTGCGAAAAAGCTGTCGGTCAGTCCCAATAGATTGCGGTCGAAGGTGAAGGCCGTCTGCGAGGCGGAGCTGGTGAGCACCGAGTCAAAGGTGGGTATCCAGCCTGCGGGCGGTGGGGGGCCCGGCGGTGGCGGCATGGGCGGCGCCTGCTGCACGGTGGGGTACGAGTTGGGATCGCTGGGACTGTAGACGTTGCCGTTCTGCACGGGCGGCGGAGCCTGGGTCTGCGGCGCGGGCTGTCCCAGCATCTGCGCGTGAGCTTTCCCTGGGGCCGCTGTCGTGAGCAGGGTGGCAGCCAGAAGGACAGCGACGGAAGTGGGCGAGGCAGAGCGAGCGATCCCCATAGGTGGTTGGACACCAATTTCACTCAATGGTCGCGGTTGGTCGTGCGCTGATTTACGACACAGGAATCGGACAGGCGACACCGTTGGGTCACTGCCAAGGCGGGCCGCCTTGCGCTATGATGATGCGCATGAAGCTGCTTCGCCGCCGACGCGCAACCCTACACGACCTGGAAGCCAGGCTGCAGGAGAGTATTGCCCAGATTCCCGCTGCCGTTGAGGCAGCCATGCCGCGCAACCGTCACAACAAGGTGACCGTTACGGTCGCCTGGATCGCGGGTGGCATCGGCGTTTTGACGCTGGGCCTTCTCGCCGGTCGCGAGTTGCGTGTTCGCTATAAGTTCAAGCGCCGCACGCCGTATGACTACTACGCGCATGCCGGCGACCAGACGCCCGATCTTGAGTTCGGCGTCGGCATTTAGATCCGATCCGGTTTCTCCGGGTACAAGCCGGGCGCCCCACTGAAGCCTGTCCTGCGGTATCGAAGGACGAAGCTAAGGTGGGGTTTGCTATGTGCGGCCATCAAATTCTGAAAAGGTAGAAACGACTATGAGCAACATCGCATTCCTCTTCCCCGGCCAGGGGTCGCAGACAGTCGGCATGGGCCGCGATCTTTTCGAGAAGTTTCCCGCTGCGAAGGCTGTCTTCGAAGAAGCGGACGAGGCATTGGGTTACAGCCTGTCGACGCTGTGCTTTGAAGGCCCGGAAGAGCAGTTGAAGCAGACCGAGTACACGCAGCCCGCGATCCTGACTGTGTCGGTGGCGGCCGCGCGGGTGCTTGCGGAGCATGGTGTCACGGCGGCGTTTGCCGCGGGCCATTCGCTGGGTGAGTACAGCGCGCATGTTGCGGCGGGTACGTTCTCGTTTGCCGATGCGGTCCGTACCGTGCGTTCACGAGGCCAGTTCATGCAGCAGGCCGTGCCCGAGGGCAAGGGTGCGATGGCCGCGATCCTGGGCATGGACGCTGCGCGCATTGGGGAGCTGTGCCAGCAGGCCAGCGACGAGATGGATTGTATGGTGGCGCCGGCCAACCTGAATGCTCCGGAGCAGACCGTGATCAGCGGTGATGCAGCCGCCGTGGCGCGTGCGAGTGAGCTCTGCAAGGAAGCAGGCGCGAAGCGTGCTGTTCCCCTGCCGGTATCTGCACCGTTCCATTGCAAGCTGATGGAGCCGGCCGCAGATAAGCTTGCGAGCGAGCTGGAACGCGTGGTGTTTCACGATCCGACGATGCCCGTGGCGAGCAATGTGGACGCTCGATTTGTCTCGCGCAGCAGCGAGGTTCGCGACTGCCTGATTCGCCAGGTGACCGGCGCCGTTCGCTGGACGGAGTGCATTGCGCTGTTAAAGGACGCTGGCGCGACAACGTTTGTCGAGGTTGGGCCGGGCAAGGTGTTGAGCGGTCTGATGCGGCAGATCGACCGTGCGCAGCCGATGTTGAACGTGGAAGATGCAGCGAGCCTGGAAAAGACGCTGGCTGCGTTGAACGCTGTCTAGTTACCGATCGTCTGATGGGGCTTCGCTCTGTGGGTCGCGTGAACGCTGCCCGGGCTGAAGCCCCATTTTCTTTGTGGATCGGATTCAGCAGGCTAAAGCCCGCTGCTGGCTCTCCTGTGGTGAGTGCGATAGGGTGGTTTGGGTTTGTAAGACAGGACAAGATGCACGAGGCAGCCTTGAACGAAGAGTTGCATGAAGCGGCGATTCGCCGTGCGCGAGATGAATCGAATCGCGCGATTGCGCGACGGGATCTGGCTGGCGTTGGGGACTCACTTGGCGAAGACTATGTGGGAGTTATTGGTGACGGGACGTTCGTCGGGTCGCGCGCCGAGTATCTCAGGTTATTCCGGGAAGGCTTTAACTATCCGAAGCAGAGCATGACGTATGTACGCACGCCTGAGGTTGTCGATGTCGCAGAAGACAGGACGCTGGCCGCCGAGCATGGCAACTGGGTTGCGACGATCCCTTCGGGGGCCGTCGTTTATACCGGCAGCTATGCTGCGATGTGGCGGCGAACAGCCGCTGGGTGGAAGATTCGATCCGAGATCTTTGTGACCCTGCATGGCTGACTACTTGGCCGTTGGGGAAGGTCGCTTTACCGATGTGAAGTTTTGATTGCATGATGGTCGGACCCGGCAGTTAAGAAGAATCAGCGGATGCTGGAGAGATTGAGCGAATGAGAGCTTTTCCGGCAAAGAGTTTGACACTGCCGCAACGCGTCGGTCTGTGGCTGTTGGGTTGTGTTGTTGTCATCATCTTCGCCGTGGCGAACGTTGGTACGGATCTGTCGCTTTCCCAGTTCTCCGCGCCAGCCGAAGCGCCCTCTTCGAACACTTCCGTCGATCAAAGTCTTTACGTGACGGCTCGCAATCTTGCGGCGCTCGCGGCTACGCCGCAGGAGCAGCAATACGCGGTACTTGCGATGCGTTCGGCGGATCACGAACTCGATCAGAGCTTCGCGTCGGTCATTCGCAACTCGGCAAGCCAACGCCTCGCCCTAACACCCGCAGCCGTGTCTGTGCTTCAACGTGCCGCTGAGCTGAAGCAGGTGATCCAAGCCGACCGCGCAGCGGTTGCAGCCGCGAGTGCAGAAGGATCGGACGCTCCTGATGGCGGCGACGAACGGCTGCGTACCGCGCAGGCACAGCTCGTTCTGGACCAGGATGAGCTTGAGAATGTGCAGCAGGATATCGCTCAGATGGGTGGCGATCCTCAGACTGATGTTCAACAGGCCTTCGATCAACACCGCGCCCTTGAAAGTCAGGCAGCGATACTGCCGAGAAATGCCGCACCCGCAGCGCTCGAGTCGTCGCGGTCGCTGCATTCCGTTGTGGGGAAGGTGCGGATCCTGGCGTCTTTGAAAGAGCGGCGCAGTGCGCTAATAGAGGCACGGACGAAAGCGTTGGCTGCTCAGCATCGTTTGCAGCAGCAACATGAGGTTCTGACGAACAAGAGTTCTGTCCCCCCATCGGGGAAAGATCCTGCGTCGAGGGCAGGCAAGCTTGCCAACCTGCAGGCTGCGGCCGAACGCGAGAAGGACATGACGGTCCTGGACAAACGAGTCCGCGACCTGGGGCAACTGGCGGCCGTCTACGAGGACTGGATCCATCTCATGCAAAGCCAGCGCAGGGCTCTGCTCGCGTCACTGGCAGGCGATTTCCTGACAATCGTCATGGCGGTGCTTGGCGTCTTCGCGCTGAGCGGCCTTGCGCAGTACCTGATCAATCGCTGGGAGAAGAGCCATCACCACCGCCTGAAGCATCCCCGTGTGGTCATTACGCTCTTTCTGGAGGTGGTGGTCGTCGCGCGGATCGCGGTTGTGATCTTCGGCATGCCGGGTGATGTTTCCACGATCATAGGTTTCGTCACCGCGGGGATCACGGTTACGCTGAAGGACTTCCTGGTCTCATTCGTGGGGTGGTTCGCTTTGATGGGACGACGTGGGGTTCAAGTGGGCGATTGGGTTGAGATCGACGGGACGCAGGGAGAAGTTCTAGAAGTCACTGCACTCCACACCTACCTTCTGGAAGTTGGGAACTGGGCAACAAGTGGACAGTTCACCGGCCGGCAGGCGGTGTTTATGAACAAGTACGCGGTGGAGAAAAAGTACTTCAACTTTTCGACTTCGGAACAGTGGATGTGGGATGAGTTAGTCATTCCCGTGCCCGCGACCAAGTCGATCACACAACAAATGTTGGCCCAGGTGCAGCAATTGATTGCCGCCGAGACGCAGGACGATTTGGCGGCCGCTGAGGCTTCCTGGGGAAGGCTGGCTGCAACGAATGGCCTGGAAGAGCGGAAAGGCGCACCCACGGCGGTCGTTCGCACTTCCGCGACCGGGCTTGAGGTGGTCGCACGATATGTCACTACGGCCCCTGCACACTTCGCTACGGCTGTTCGCCTCCGCCAGGTGGTGCTTGGAGCACTGGGATTGGGTTTGACTGCCGACCCTGACGTTCTGAACAGTCCATCGGCCACTTAGGCCGACCCCACTGGTACCAGGCGGTCGGCTTGCAGGGGATGCACCTGAGCTGGCTCGATCGCGTCTGACTGAACTTATGCACCAGCAAGACGAGTGGGCTGCTGCCCGGAAGCAATCAGGAGATGCTGATTGCTTCCGGGTTTTGCTTTGCGCGGTAGTCGGCGAGGAAGCGGGCGATGCGGCCGATGGCTTCTCGCAGGTCAGTCTCGTGCGGCAGAAAGACGATGCGGAAGTGATCGGGGTTAGGCCAGTTGAAGCCGGTTCCCTGGACGAGCAGGACGCGTGTTGCTTCGAGTAGTTGCAGGAGGAACTGGCGGTCGTCCGCGATGGGATAGATGGCGGGATCGAGGCGCGGGAACATGTAGAGCGCTGCCTGCGGCCGGACGCAGGTGATGCCGGGGATGGCTGTGAGCAGCTCATAGGCGAGGTCGCGCTGTTTGCGCAGACGGCCGCCTTCGCGGACGAGATCGTTGATGCTTTGGTAGCCGCCGAGCGCGGTCTGGATGGCCCACTGGCCGGGGACGTTGGCGCAGAGCTTCATGTTGGCGAGCATGTTGAGGCCTTCGATGAAGTTGGCGCCGGCTGCCTTATCGCCCGAGACTACCATCCAGCCTGAGCGATAGCCGCAGGCACGGTAGCTCTTGGAGAGCGAGTTGAAGGTGAGCGTGAGGACGTCGGTGGAGAGGCTTCCCATCGCGGTGTGCCGTGCGTCGTCGTAGAGGACCTTGTCGTAGACTTCGTCGGCGAGGATGACGAGTCCGTGCTCGCGTGCGATGGCGACGATGCCCACGAGGATGTGGTCGGGGTAGACGACGCCGGTGGGGTTGTTTGGGTTGATGACGACGATGCCCTTGGTGCGCGGCGTGATCTTCGCGCGGATGTCGTCGAGGTCGGGGTTCCAGCCGTTGGCCTCGTCACAGATGTAATGCACGGGCTTGCCGCCCGAGAGGCTGGTGACGGCTGTCCAGAGTGGATAGTCGGGCGCGGGCACGAGTAACTCGTCGCCGTCGTCGAGCAGCGCGGTGGCGGCCATGGCGATGAGTTCGGAGGCGCCGTTGCCGAGGTAGATGTCGTCGAGCGTTACACCCTGGATGCCCTGCGTCTGGGTGTAGTGCATGACTGCCTTGCGAGCGGCGAAGATGCCCTTGCTGTCGGAGTAGCCTGCCGAGTTTGGCAGGTTGCGGATCATGTCAAGGCGGACTTCTTCCGGTGCTTCAAAGCCAAAGACGGCGAGGTTGCCGATGTTGAGCTTGATGAGTTGCTGGCCCTCCTCCTCCATCTGTTTGGCGCGGTCCATGATGGGTCCGCGGATGTCGTAGAGGACGTGATCCAGCTTCCGTGATTTGTTGATCTTCTTCATGAGTCGCTCGCGTGCAGGTTTGTGGGAAGCGCGGCTGCGAAAGCTTTGCTGTAACCACCATACCGGGTTCAGCGGGCGGAGGTCGCCGCCTGAAGTTGCGAATCGATTTGTTTCCAGGTTCGGGGCAGAGCGTTTGTCGTGTAAGAAGTGACAAATGGATGAAGCAAGGATGACATCCGCTTTGTAAGGCGAGGCCTACGTTGGTTCCCTGCTACTGCAGAGGTATGTCCGCACGGTGGAACGATCTGCAGGGTAAGAGGAGAACCCGATGAAACGCTCTTGGAACGTCAGCAACGTGGTCCTGACCAGCTTTGCATTGCTGGGCTCGATCGTGGTGTCATCCCCTTTGTACGCCCAAGCACATCCGCCTCTGATCGATCCGATTCCGGCGGCGATCCCTGCGTCGAATATCACGGTCAACCTGACGACCGTGATGTCGAACCTGGTGCAGCCGACCGCAGGTACGACGGCTCCTGGTGATGGAGACCACCTTTACATTGCCGACCAGATTGGCCAGGTGTGGAGCGTGGATGTGTCCCGCCATGGTGCCTCGTCGTCACCACACTTATTCCTGGATATTCGCAGTTTGATTGTTCCGCTTGGCCTTGGACCAGCGAAGTATGACGAGCGCGGGCTGTTGGGTATTGCGTTTCATCCTAACTTCCGTCGGAATCATCTTTTCTATACCTTTTCGTCGCAGCCGGTGAAGGGCACGGCGACGTTCAGCACGCTGCCTGCGGGTGCCGTTCCGAACTGCCAGAACGTCTTGCAGGAGTGGAAGGTGATGGACATGGGCGACGACAACTATGTGGTCGATACGTCCAGCGTTCGTGAGGTGATGCGGGTGGATAAGCCGCAGTTCAACCACAATGGCGGTGCGATGTTGTTTGGCCCGGATCGTCTGATGTATCTGTCGATCGGAGATGGTGGCGGTTCGAACGATGTTGGAGTGGGACACGCCGCGGCAGGCAATGCGCAGACGCTGGCGCCCGGGAATGTTCTGGGGAAGATTCTGCGCATCGATCCACGCGGTCATAACTCGGCCAATGGGCAGTACGGTATTCCGGACGATAATCCGTTTGTTCGTTCCACACTGTCGCCGGCGCCACAGCCCGAGATCTATGCCTATGGCTTCCGGAATGCGTGGCGGATGTCGTTCGACGCAAAGACTGGTGCTCTGTATGCGGGGGACGTAGGCCAGAACGATGCGGAGGAAGTGGATATCGTTCGCAAGGGCAGGAACTACGGATGGCCAGTGAAGGAGGGCACATTCCTATTCGATGGCTTCCTGCCGGGGCGTACGGGCGCAGGGTATGTCTGGCAGAACAGCCCGGGTGCGCCAAGCGGATTGATCGACCCGATTGCGCAGTATGACCACGGCGAGTCAGAGGTCGCTCCCCTGCACTCTGGTGTGCATGTGCGTCAGGCGGTCATTGGTGGATTTGTCTATCGCGGCGAGCGTTCGGAGGCGCTGGAGGGCAAGTACATCTTCGGCGATTACGGCTCAAATACCTCACCGATTCAAGGACATCTGTACGTTCTGCGGGGCCGCGACAGGCACATCGAGGAGTTACAGGTAGAAGGCCGGTCTACGCTGAATCTGGCGGTGATGGCCTTTGCGCAGGGCCGCGATGGGGAACTCTATCTGCTTGCGAGCCAGACGGGAACGGTGCTGGGAAACACTGGTATCGTGGCGCGGATCGGGTCCAACAATGCGGGACACGACGATGACGATGATCATGGGCACGGTCATGATCATGATCATGATCATGGGGACGACAGGGACTAATGATGATCTATGGGTCCAGGAGTTATCGCTCCTGGACCTGTAGCTGTTTCGATCGAGTTACTGCTCTTTATGCGAGCCGGATGGAGTTGCGGCCTTCCTGCTTGGCTACGTAGAGGGCGTCGTCGGCTCGGCGGGTGAGTGTGGCGATGTCGTCGCCCGGGAGTTTTGCGGTGAGACCGATGCTGACGGATACGGTGACGAGCCGCGCGGCGACGCCGGATCGGATGCGCTCTGCGACAGCGATTGCGTCGTGTGCGTCGGTGCCGGGCAGCAGGATCAGGAACTCATCGCCGCCGAAGCGACCGACGTAGTCGTAGGGGCGAAGCGAGGCGACGGCGAGTTCTGCGACTTCGCGCACGATCCTGTCGCCTTCAGAGTGGCCGTCTGTGTCGTTGATGCGTTTGAAGTAGTCGATGTCGATGAGGCCGAGTACCAGGGGTTCGTCGCGGCGGCTGCTGCGTACCAGTTCGGCGTGCAGGGCGCGTTCGATGCCGCGGCGATTGAGGGCGCCGGTGAGGAAGTCGCGTTCCGCCTCGTCTTCCAGCTTGCTCATGAGTTCATCGTTGAGCAGCAGGAAGAGCAGGAGGCCCGCTGCCATGAGGAAGAGGAGATAGAGGAAGAGGACGGAGGACTGGATGAGGTCCGGGCGCATGTAGTCTGCGGGCGCGCCTGTTAGGAGTGTGCCGACGGCCTGCCAGAGGCTGACCGCGGCGAAGAGGAACATGACCCACGCCAGGGCGTGCTGGGAGCGGCGCTTGCCGTGCCGCACGAGATCCCTGCCGGTCATGAGCCGGATGAAGAAGCCGTAGAGGGCGAGGATGACGATGCGCGCGACGAGCGAGTCGCGGACTTCTGTGTAGTAATACAGCAGGAAGAATGGGATGAGCGGGAGCGCGCCGATCATCCTGCGGTGCACCGAGAGACCGAGGTTCGACCGGATGCCGAGCTGCAGCAGCGTGAGGAAGACGCAGACAAGGGTGTCGCCGACGATGGTGTTGAGGAATGTTCCCCACCATCCGTTGGCCGCTACGAAGACAAAGAGGGCGCAACTGATGGCGCCCGCGCCGAAGGCGGCGGCGAAGTATCCAGCTCCCTTTGTATTGCGATTGGTGAGCTGCACACCGGCAAATGCGCACGCCAACAGGATGGCTGCGGCGAGCAGGCAGAAGAGAATCGTCAGATTGTCCAGGTGCAAAGTTGGGTTCCTGACACTCAGGGTAACCCGCCGAAGGCACTTGGTCTCGACAGCACAGCCTGCGCATCCGCGGGTATTCTGCCGATATAAGTCTCTGTCACCTGGCGAGATCCGCCCGTATTATGCCCTTTAGGCGTGACACACGGATTGCGTCGGTTCCGAGAAGAAATGATCTGCTGCAATGCAGCAGATCTGTCACTCGGAATGAGGTGAAACATGGCAGACGCGACGGAGGTTTTATGCAACCCACAGTACAAGAGCAGGACCAGGGAATCATGTCGTACCTGAAGTATCCCGTCCATTTGCCTGCGGATCTTTCAACGCTTCGAGAGCAGTACAAGAACGCCAAGCCCTTTCCTCACCTTGTCCTTGACGACTTTTTCGATGAGAGCACGCTGAAGGCGCTCTGTTCTGAGATTCCGGGCGCTTCGGATGAGACCTGGGTGCACCATAGTGATGACCGTCAGGAGAAGTTTGGCCTTCGCTCCGCGATCTCACTGGGACCGGAGGGGTATGCATTTGCTTCGTTCCTGCATTCCGCGAGCTTCCTTTACCTGCTGTCCGAGATTACCGGGATCTGGGGGCTGCTGCCGGACCCCTATTTGCAGGGCGGAGGGTTCCACATGATCCCGCCGGGCGGGTACTTCGATGTACATGAGGACCGTAAGACGGACTACACAACCTCGCTGCAGCGACGCCTTGTTCTGATCACCTACCTGAATGAGAACTGGGCTCCTAACTACGGGGGCGAACTGGAGTTGTGGGACAAGACGGGCACCAGGTGTGAATCGAGGCTCGCTCCCCTGTTCAACCGGGCCGTCCTGTTTGAAGTGGCTGATAACAACTACCACGGGAACCCGAATCCAGTGGCCTGCCCCGTCGGTCGTACACGCAACAGCTTTGCGACGTACTTCCATACCGTGCCGCAGGAGGGCGACGGTAAAGTGGATCGCTTTTCCTCCAAATTCGCACCGAAGATGTATCGCAAAGAGCAGGCGGCGTGGAAGAAGATCGCAAGGAGTTTCCTGCCTCCCATTATTTGGGAGGTCGTGAACAAGGCCCGCCGAAGCTACTAAGGCTCGCGGGCTTCGTCCCGGACGCCGCCCTGACAGAGCTCCTTCGTTTGGACGGCCTGAAGCGACCCGATAGACTGACAGGGTGCAGGTCAGACCGCCTACGGGTGGTTTGTTAAACGGGAAGCTGGTGTGAATCCAGCGCTGTCCCGCAGCGGTGATGGGAACGAAAGGTTGCGCGGCGCGAGCCAAGCACTGTCTCTTGTGAGATGGGAAGCGGCAACGGAGTAGGGTGCCCAGAGTCCGAAGACCGAGCCTGCCGCCACCACCATGGAAGTGCAGATGCGCTGACCGTGGGTGCGCTTGAGGCTACCGTTCTCGTGGACTGGACCGGTGACCACTGCAAATCTCCGTGCGTGAGCGCGGCGGATGGGCCTGCGCATGGGTGGTTCTTTCACGCTTCAGGAGAGAACCGAGCATGGCTGTACCCAATGTTTTATCGTCACCCCCCTCAACACTGAAAACTGCGAACCTTGGATTTCCTCGCATGGGTCGCGAGCGTGAACTTAAGTTTGCGCTGGAAGGTTACTGGAACGGCAAGCGTACTGCCGATGACCTGGCGGCTGTTGCGAAGAGACTGCGTGCGAGCCACTGGCAGTTGCAGCAGGCGGCGGGCATCGACTTCATTCCTTCGAACGATTTTTCGCTGTATGACCAGGTGCTGGATACGCTGGTGCTGATCGGCGCAACGCCCGAGCGCTTTGGAGCTGGGCCGGTGACGCCGGACCGCTACTTTGCGATGGCGCGCAACAGCCACGAACAGACGGCGATGGAGATGACCAAGTGGTTCGATACGAACTATCACTACCTGGTGCCGGAGTGGTCGGCGGGCCTGACGTTCAAGGTGGACACGGCGAAGCTGCTGCGTGAGGTGGGCGAGGCGCGTGAGCTTGGGATCGAGACGCGACCTGTGCTGATTGGGCCTTTGACGCTGTTGCTGCTTGGCAAGGGTGTGGATGGGTTCGATGCGTTGACGCTGCTGCCGCGGGTGATCGCTGCCTATGTCGATGTTCTTGCCCAGTTACACGTGGCGCGTGTGGAGTGGGTGCAGATCGATGAGCCGATCCTGGCGACGGATCTGCCGGAGGGTGCGGCCGAGGCATTCCGTACGGCGTATGCGGCTTTGACGAAGTCGCCGGTGAAGCTGATGCTGACGACCTACTTCGATGCGCTTGGCAGCAATCTGCCGCTGGCTGTGGAGCTTGGCACTGCGGGTATTCACATTGACGCGGTGCGTGCGCCGGAGCAGGTGGATACTGTTGTTGCAGCGTTGAAGCCTGCGCAGATGTTGAGCGTTGGTTGCGTTGAGGGACGCAACATCTGGCTGACGAACTTTGCGCATGCGTCTTCGTTGCTGTCTGCGGCGGTTGCTGCGCTGGGTGAGGATCGTGTGATCGTTGCGCCGTCTTCTTCCCTGCTGCATGTGCCGCACGATCTTCACAGCGAGACGGAGCTGCCGTCGCGGCTGCGCGGATGGCTGCGGTTTGCGGAGGAGAAGCTGGACGAGGTGGTGGCGCTTGCGCGCTTCGATACCGTTGCGGCTGCAAGGAATGCGCTGGCGATTGCGGATCGTGCTGCGGCAGAGACGACGGTGAATCCTGTGGTGCGTGCGCAGCTTGCAGCGCTGGAGTCGAAGGACTTTGCGCGTGCCGCGGTGTACGCGGAGCGGACCGCCGTGCAGCGTGCGGAGCTGGGACTGCCGTTGTTTCCGACGACGACGATCGGATCATTTCCGCAGACGGCTGAGGTGCGCAAGCATCGTGCGGCGCATAAGCATGGGCACGAGACGACGGAGCAGTATGAGGAGTTTCTTCGGGTCTCGATTGAGGACTGCATTCGCCAGCAGGAGGCGATTGGCCTGGATGTGCTGGTGCATGGCGAGTTTGAGCGCAATGACATGGTGGAGTACTTTGCGGCGTTCCTGGATGGCTTTGCCTTCACGGAGTACGGCTGGGTGCAGAGCTATGGGTCGCGTTGTGTGAAGCCGCCTGTGATCTTTGGCGATGTGGCGCGGCCGAACCCGATGACGGTGAAGTGGACGGAGTATGCGCGGTCACTGACGAGCCGACCGATGAAGGGCATGCTGACCGGACCGATCACGATCCTGCAGTGGTCATTTGTCCGCAACGACATTCCACGCCAGCAGACGGCGTGGCAGATCGCGCTGGCGCTGCGGGATGAGGTGCGTGACCTGGAGGCTGCAGGTATTCGGATCATCCAGGTGGACGAGCCTGCGCTGCGAGAAGGTTTGCCGTTGCGTCGTGCGGACTGGGATGGATACCTGGATTGGGCGGTGGATGCGTTCAAGCTGGCGACTAGCAGCGTGGGCAACGAGACGCAGATCCATACACACATGTGCTACTGCGAGTTCGACGACATCCTGCCGTCGATCGCGGCTCTGGATGCGGATGTGATCTCGATGGAGACGGCTCGTTCTCAGATGGAATTGCTGGAAGCGTTCCGTGCGCATGGGTATCCCAACGAGATTGGGCCCGGTGTGTATGACATTCATTCGCCGCGTGTGCCGGATACGGTCGAGATGAAGAAATTACTCGACCTGGCGCTGCAGGTGTTGAAGCCCGAGCAGATCTGGGTGAATCCTGACTGTGGTCTGAAGACCCGTGCGTGGCCGGAGACGTTGGCCGCGTTAACCAACATGTGCGCAGCGGCGGTGGAACTGCGCGCGAGCATGGGCGCCTGACACCCGGCTGCTCCCGAACAGGCGGCGCGCATGCTTGCGTCGCCTGTTCCGGCTAGCGGGAAAAGCGTTTGCTCCTTGATCTACAGCAAAGATTCCAGGTGATTGCGCTATTGTGCGCAGTGTCCCCCTGAAGCGGTATGTACCTCCTTCTTCGAGGGGCATAGGTTGCTCTTAGGGCATCCCTGCATGTGCTAACGACGAGTGTCGTGATCGATTGTGGTGATTTGTGGCGGGTGCCTGATGGTCTTACCTGCGGCGTTATTTGCGGCAGAGCGTCGTGGAGGAATTGCGTGTTGGCAACAAGTGTAGAAGTGCTCGAATTCAGCAAGATCAGTCTTGGAGAGTTAATGAGCCTGTCAAACGAAGCGATTGATGCGCTTCCGTTTGGCGTGGTGGGCCTGTCGCGCGAGGGTGTGACTGAGGTCTATAGCCACACCGAATCGAAGCTGGCGGGTATTCCGCCTGAGTCGGTCCTTGGCACTCATTTTTTCCTGAGCACGGCGCAGTGCATGAATAATTTCATGGTGGCCCAGCGTTTGGACGATGAGGCCGAACTGGACACGGTGGTCGATTATGTGTTGACCTTTCGCATGCGGCCCACGCCGATACGCCTGCGGTTGTTGAAAAAAGCCGAATACCCGAGATCGTACTTACTCATCCAACGCTGAGAGAAGCCGTCCGCTGTGCAGTGGGGCCGCATCGTTGCTATAAACACATGCGGGACTGCATGCAGAGGATACTGAAAGCGTGATGAAGAAGACGTATGAGTGCTGAGACGGCAACCGAGAACGAATTACTGCTGCAGTTTCTATATGCCTGCCCGGTGGGACTGGTTGAGATAGAAGCGGACGGCGCGATTGGCATGATCAATCCGCTGGCGATGCAGTTGATGGTGCCGCTCATGCGGCCGCCGCAGGGCATGAACTTCTTCGACATCATGGAGCCGTACGCGCCGGAGCTGCGCAACCTAGTGGAGGAGTTCACAGCTCTACATGGCGAGGTATGCAGCAACCTGCGCATCTTCATCAGCCCCGGGACAAAGCAGAGTGGGTACCTGGCGCATGTGCTCTCCTGCACGCTGGTTCGGCTTGCCGCGGACCGCTTCATGGCTACGCTTTCGGATGTGTCGAAGGTGGTTGCGCAGGAGCGCCGGCTGGGCGAGGCAGAGGTATGGTTCTCCTCACTGCTGGATGGCGTGAGCGATTTTGCAGTGCTGTCGCTGGATGCGCAAGGGCTGATCGATGGCGTGAGCGCGTCGGCGCTGCGGCAGACAGGCTTCTCCAATGAAGATCTTCTGGGGAAGACGCTGGATGTATTCGACTCCCCTACTCCTGCGACGAGTGCGGTGACGGTGACGGAGCAGATCAGCCTGGCATGCCGCGATGGCTGGTACCTGATCGAGGGCTGGCAGAAGAGGAAAGATCTGCCGGCGGACTGGTGCCAGCGCCTGATCGCTGTGCGCAGCGAAGAGGGTGAAGAAGATCGCACCGTGACCGGCTATACCGTGATCCTGCGCGAGGTGGTTCGACAGAAGCACGATGCGTTGGAGCTGAAGCAGATGCTGACGCGCGACCATCTGACGGGCGCGTCGAATCGCGCTCATTTTTTCGAGATCGCCGGTCGGGAGTGTTCGCGATTCGTGCGGTATGGGCACTCGCTGTCTGTCGTCGCGTTGGACATCGACCATTTCAAGTCAGTCAATGACACGTACGGCCATGCAGCCGGAGACAAGGTGTTGCGTGAAGTGTCCCGACGTTGCATGGTGTTGTTGCGCCCGGCAGACACGTTTGCGCGGGTCGGCGGCGAAGAGTTTATGGTGCTTTTGCCCGGCACGGATCTGCGTGGAGCGCGACTGCTTGCTGAGCGGCTTCGAAGTGCGCTCGAAAACATGACGGTGAGTTACGGCAACGAGATGATTACGGTGACCGGGAGCTTTGGCTGTGCCGAGGCGGTACCGGATACCTCGTCGCCCGCGCCGTTGATGGAATCCGCAGACAGGGCCCTATACAACGCGAAACAGATGGGCAGAAACATGGTGGTTCTGGCGGTAGCGGGCGAGGTGCCGGGTGAGTGAATGCGGTGCGCTGCTCTCGCGACCGGCTTTGGCGAGAGTGCTGCAAAGCCTGCTGGTGGCAGCACTGAAGACATCGAGAGGAAGAGCACAGAAGAAGGGCGAGGATCACGGTCTGGAGTCGTGGCCTGAGACCTTTGCACTTGGCGAGGGAGAGACCTCGCTGGGCTGTGATTCGCTCGAGATGCTTTGGATCTCCGCAGCGGTGAACGAGATGTTCCATCTGCATGAAGCGGGCCTGGAATTGGAGTTGCTGCAGGCGGCGACGTTTGGCGGCTGGATGGATGCCATCGAAGAAGCCTGGTCGCGCGGTGTGAGCGACCTTACGTTCTGCACATCGGGCACGACGGGAGCAGCGAAGCGTTGCACACACAGCTACGCGTTTTTGAGCGAGGAGATGGACTTTCTCTCCAATTACTTTGCCAGCGCGCGACGCATCGTGGGATGTTCGCCGGCTCATCATCTGTATGGATTTCTGTTCTGCGCGATGCTGCCAGACCGCCTGAGTCTCGGCGTGACTACGGGCCTGCCGAAAGGGAATGGTTCTGCGTCGGGTGCCGTGCGTGAGGGCGATCTGATCGTGGCGGTGCCGGAGATCTGGCGTTGGCTTGAGCGATCGGTGACGTGCTGGCCTACAGGTGTGCAGGGTGTGGTGTCCGGCGGCCCGTGCGATCGTGAGGTGCTGCGATCGTTGGTGAAGCAGGGGCTTGCTGGGATCACCGAGGTGTATGGCTCGTCCGAGACGGCCGGCATTGGTGTCAGGTGCTGGCCGAACGCCGGATACCGCCTGATGCCGCAGTGGTCGCCGCGAGACACGGACGCTGTGCCGCAGACATTGATTCATTCGTCGGGAGTTCGCGTGGACCTGATGGATCGTGTCGCGTGGTCACCGGATGGAACATTTGAAGTCGCAGGACGGCTGGATGGCGCGGTGCAGGTGGGCGGCGTGAATGTCTATCCGGAACGGATTGCAGAGAGGCTGCGCGAGCGGCCAGGTGTACGGACCGTCGACCTGCGGCTTCGATCGGCTGAGTTGGGCGGACGGTTCGAGGCGACGATCGGACTGCAGGAAGACGCGACAGAGGATCAGATCCGCGCAGGGCTGGAGGCGTGGATGCGTCTGCATCTGACCGTAGCGGAGCAGCCGAAGACGCTTGCCTTCGCGAGAGCTTGATCAGGCCTGGAATGTCCGCTGCGCACTAAACTGAACGCATGACGCCTTTGCTCTCCGTTGAGAACCTTTCCATCCGATTTCGCGGCGATGGCCCCGCTGTTGTGGACGGTATTTCGTTCACGATCGGTGAGGGGGAGGTGCTTGGCCTGGTGGGCGAGTCGGGGTCGGGCAAGTCGGTGACTTCTCTTGCGATCCTGCGGCTGCTGGCGCCGGGATCTGTCGTGTCGGGTGCGATCCGGTTTGCGGGGCACGATCTTCTGCAGCTCTCAGAGAACGAGATGCGGGCGCGGCGTGGGCGTGAGATTGCCATGATCTTTCAGGAGCCGATGACAGCGCTGAATCCGTCGATGCGCATTGGCGACCAGATTGGCGAGGCAGTGCGTGTGCATCATCCGGAGATTCCGCGCGGTGAGGTTCGCGAGCGCGTGATCGAAGCATTGAACGATGTGGCGATGCCGGAGCCTGCGCGCCGCTACAGCGACTATCCGCACCAGTTCAGCGGCGGGCAGCGGCAGCGCATCATGATTGCGATGGCCGTGGTGAACAAGCCGCGGCTGCTGATCGCAGACGAGCCGACGACGGCGCTGGATGTGACGGTGCAGGCGCAGATCCTGCGGTTGCTGCGCGATCTGCGGGAGCGGCATGGGTTGAGCATGCTGTTCATCTCGCACGATCTGGCGGTGACGGCACAGACGGCAGATCGCGTGGCGGTCATGCGGCGCGGACACATCCTGGAGAGCAACACGGTGGATGCGATCTTTCATCACCCGCAGGATGCGTATACGCGGGCGCTGCTGGCGGCGGTGCCGACGATGACGACGGACCGGTCGCGGCCTTTGGCGACGCTTTAGGGTAGGGAACAGGGATCAGATTTCCGGGACCTCGGCACTTTGCGGGCCTCCGATCCCACGTCACAGAAGCGAGACGTGGGGCACCCACCTCTTTCCTCTTCCCTGCTCCTTGCTTCCTGCTCCTTGCTCCCTGCTCTCTGCTCCCTGCTCTCTGCTCCCTGCTCCCTGCTCCCTGCTCCCTGCTCCCTGCTACCCAGTGGACTGTTCGGTTAGCATGAGTAGGTTCGCGCGAAGGCGCTGACGACCGTCCTCAAAATGCGCGCACTGATCCTTTCCGACATTCACGGCAACCTGGAAGCACTGCAAGCCGTTCTGGCTGCTGCGGCCGGCGGCTATGACACTGTATGGAACCTGGGGGATGTGGTGGGGTATGGCGCCAGCCCGAATGAGGTGACGGACGTGGTGCGGGAGATCGCGTCGGCCAGCGTGCGTGGCAATCATGACAAGGTGTGCTCGGGCGTGGATACGGCGGAGACTTTCAACACTACGGCGCGTGAGGCGGCGATGTGGACGCGCGAGCATCTGCGGCCGGACACGGCGGCGTGGCTGCGGGAACAGCCTGCGGGACCGCTGGTGCCGCCTATGACGGATGTTGCGCTGGCGCATGGGTCGCCGATCGACGAAGACATTTACATCCAGAACATTCGCGATGCGTGGCTGCCGCTGCAGAGCATGCAGCAGCAATGCACGTTCTTTGGGCATACGCATGTGCAGGGCGGATTTGGATGGGAGGACGGCCGCTGGTTTGCGGTGACGCCGAAGCACTCGCGCAATGGTTCGCCGAGTGCGTGGGCGTTATCGATCCAGGCTGGGCGGCACTATCTGCTGAACCCGGGCTCTGTCGGGCAGCCTCGTGATGTGGATCCGCGCGCGGCGTATGCGCTGTATGACAGCGTGGCCTCTACGGTGACCTTCCACCGCGTGTCGTACGACATTGAGCTGGCGCAGGGGCGGATTCTGCTGGCGGGTCTGCCAGAGCGGCTGGCGAAGCGGCTGCGCGAAGGCCGATAGGTCTCGCTGGCAGAGGCTCTGCTACAGAATGGCCATCTTGCCGTCGGGCGTCTTGCGGAAGGCGTGGAGCTGGTTTGCCTGCGCGCCTACGTGCCGGACGACGAGGGCGTCCTTTGCCATTTCAAGATGGGTGAAGCCGATGACACGGTCGCCGAAGGGGCCGCGCTTTTCGGGCGGGATGGACCAGTTCACAAGCTCTGCACCGCCGCCGCCGCTGATGACGAACGAGGTCGGGTGGCCATCGAATTCGATGTGCTGCAGGTCGTGGTCGTGGCCGGTGATGTACAGGTCGACCTTGTGCTGGCGCAGCAGACCGTCCCATCGCTGGATGAGCGTACGGTTGTCGCGGTGGATGCCGTTGGTGAAGAGCGGATGGTGCGCGATGACGGCGACGAAGGGCGTGGTGCGTGGCTTGGCGAGTTCGGCGGCGAACCACTGATCCTGCGCGTCGGCGTCGCGGTGGCTCATGACGTAGCTGCTGAGCGTGAAGTCGAATTCCTTTGTGCCGGGCAGGTTGCTGTCGAGGCAGATGAAGGTGACGATGGGATCCTTCTCGGGGTACTTGAAGGTGTAATGCCGGTCGGGCATGGTCCATCGCGTCTTCTTCTGACGGGGGTAGTCGATCTGAATCTGCGCCTTGTCGAAGGTGCGCTTTTCGTAGTCGTGATTGCCGAGCACGGCGTAGGCGGGCCCGGGAAACAGGTTAGCCGGGTACATGTCTTCGAACTGGGTCTTCCAGCGGGCGTCGTTGACGCCGTCGTGCATGTGGCCGTACCAGTTATCACCGAGGAGGAACATGGCGCCGGGTGCGCTGCGATTGTTCTGGCCCCAGCGGGCCATGGAGGAGGCGACGGCACGCTGCTGGTCGATGTACTTGTCCGTGCCCCAGTCGCCGATCATGAACATGTGCTGCGAGGCGGGGTTGGGTGCAACGAAGCCGCCCTGGGCGAGCAGTGTGCCGGGGCGGAGGGCGGCGACCGCCGAGAACGCGAAGCTTTGCCGCAGAAATGAGCGGCGCGAGAGAGATGGGAAATCCGCCAAAGATCTGCTCCTGTATCGGCGGACCAAAAGCCGCTTCTTTGAGTGTGGTGCCCTGAGCTTAATGAAGAGTTAAGCGGGGCCCATTCCGCGCAGATTGGCGCGTCTTTCAATTCCGATGCGTGAAGCGGCTTTTATGGGTGCCTGTGGAGCAGGTGGCCACATCTTCGTTGTGGCTGGGCGGAAGGTATGTGTTTCGCTTGCGGCGAGGTGAAGGATGTGGCTCCCAAGGGGGGAAGCTAAACCTCAGCGGCTGAAGCCGTTTCGTTTTTGGGGGTTGTTGGCACAGCTGAAGCTGTGCCCTTCTTAACGGATGTATCTGAGGCTGGCTGATGGCGGTGCGTGTTGCGCACTGCCTTGGACATTGGTGTCGCGACCTGCGGAATGCAGGGCCTTCGACTGCATTTCGCTGCGCTCAGGATGACAAATGTTTGGGGCAGTAAAAGAACGGCTAGCGGGCCATGTGGCCTGGGTCCGGCACGAAGTAAAGGAAGGCTCCGAGCGCGATGAGGAGTGCCAGGTAGCCTGCGAGGGTGCCGACGCTGTTCTCTTCGGGGGCATCGTTGGTGAACATGCGCCAGCCCATGCCTGCGGCGAGGAAGAGGAAGACGCCTTCGCGCATGAGTGCGAAGAGCACCAGGCATGAGGCCAGGATGAGGCCGCGTCCGAGTTTGTTCAGGGCGTAGGTGGCCTGCGCGCCGTCGAGGCCGAGGACGGGGATCAGGTTCAGAAGGTTGATCCATGCACCGGTGTAGGCGAGCGCCTGAAAGAGCGGGTTGTGCGTCGCGAAGAAGAGGCCGAGGCAGGCGAGGGCTGCGCCGAGGCCCCAGAGCGGGCCGGCGAGCGCGATGGCGGCAAGCTGGTCAAGCCGCATGCCCTGGTGGAACCAGCGGACGTAGGCACCGAGTCCCGGCAGGAACATGGGCAGATCGGCCTTGAGGCCGCGGCGGCGGATGGCGACGTAGTGGCCCAGTTCATGAATCAGGATCGAGATGGTGAAGCCAAGCGCGAACTTCCAGCCGAAGAGTGCCCAGTACAGACCGAAGTAGCCCAGGAAGCCGAGCAGGAACTTCATCTTGAAGAGGACGAAGAGGACGCTTTTGAACTTGGCGGCGGCGACGACGATGGGAAAGAGCGGGCCGAGGCGCTTCTTCCACTTGGCCTGTCGGTCCTGCACGGCGGATTGGCGACCGATGAGCGTCGCCATGTGCGTGCGGATCTGTTCGGCCTGCGCGGCGTCTGGCGGCAACCATGCGAGCGCGCTGTTCCAGATCTGGTGCGCTTCGGCGAATTTGCCTTCCGACTCGGCCTGCGCGGCGGCGGCGCCGATGCGATTCAGGTGCGCAGCGTAGACGAGTGTGCCGCAGTCCGGGCATGCGAGCACGCCATCGTTGATGTAGTGCTGGCAGCTGGGGCAGGAGTAGATCTGCTCTGGCGGAGGGATGGTTTCAGCGGCCGGCAGGATCTCAGGCGAAGTGGAACTCGAGTTTGTGGCTGTTTCCAAAATATGCTCAACGCTGATTTTACGCTTCGGGACCCGACGCGGAACGGGGTGCCCCATGTCTCGCTTTTGAGACGTGGGTTTCGAGACTCCGTTCGAAGCGTGCGGTGAAAGAAAAACCCCACATCTCAGAGGCGAGATGTGGGGCACGCGATTTCATTGACCAAAGGAAGGCTGTGGGCTGCTGCTTACTGACGAGTGTTGGCGCAGGCTGGTGTCCAGCAGGAGGGCTTCGGGTTCTTGCCGAGGCTGAGGAGGTTGGCCATGATGCGGAAGCTGCCGGGGACGCCTTCGGGCATTTCGCGGAAGAAGGCGTAGGCCAGGTAGGCGTAGTACCCCTTGCCGTACTGGGCGTAGAGCAGACCGCCCTTTTGCGGGTCCTGACCGGTGTCGTGGACTTCGGTCAGTGCGGTCCACTCCGGCCCGAAGGACTTGGGGAAACCGTGGCCTCGCTCCTCAACCCAGTTGTCGAAGTCGGCCGGGACGATCTTGTTAGGCCAGGTCATGACTGGGTCGTCCGCGTGCAGGAGGGTGACCTTCGCGTCTTCTTCGACGACGGTGTGGCCCTGGTCGCCGGGGACAGAGATTGGGAAGGGCGCGTAGTCGTGGTCGTAGGTGGCGTCCTGGTACTGACTGATGACGACACCGCCGGCTTTGACGTAATCGAGCAGGCGACTGTTCGCGGCGCGGATGGCGGGGCGTGCGGTGTAGGTGCGGACGCCGAGGATGATGGCGTCGTAGCTGTTCAGGTCGCCGCGCTGCAGGTCGGTGTCGCTGAGCATGACGGGGTCGACACCGATCTCATGCAGGCTGTCGGGTACTTCGTCGCCGGAGCCCATGACATAGCCCACCTTCAATGCCTGCGCCACCTTCACATCGACGCCAGTGATGCGGCTGGTGGAGGGCGCGTAGCGCGGGTAGGGACGAATGCCGGGGTAGCCGATGGTGGTGAAGCCCTGGGTGTACTGCTTGCCGTTGTACTCGGCGACGGCGGTGATGGGGTAGGTCTGCGTGGCGAGGCCGGGCGTGGTGACGCGGAAGCGGAGGACGACGTCTTCGTTATCGCGCATGGTCTTGAAGGTGGCGCTGGCGGGTTCGGAGGTCCAGCCCTTGGGCAGTTCGAGCTTCAGCGTGCCGCTGGCGGGGCCCTTGACGCTGCTGTGAATGGTGATCTGCAGCGGCAGTGCGGTGTTGGTGAGCGGAAGGATACCGCTGGCGGGCGAGACGCTGACGGAGATGGCGGGTGCTACGAGCAGGGGTTCCTGCAGAACGCCGAGGCCGTTGTATCGATGCGGCGTCTGCACGACGCCTGTCAGTGTGGCGTGCGTGCCGGCGAAGGTGTAGTTGACCTGTGCGGAGAGCGGATAGGGCTCGGTGGGCAGCGTGAGGAAGCGCGGGTCCTTGATGTCGTAGAAGCTCTGTTCAAGGCTGGGCCGCGAAAAGTACGGTGCGGTGGGCGCGGCGTCTGCCGGCACGGTTGCGAGCAGGAAGGCGTCGGTTGCGACGCCGGCGGCGAGCGGGCCGATGGGCGGCGGTGTTGGCGCGGCGGCGAGGCGGCTGCCGCGGCCCTCCGCCGTGGAGGCTACGGGCGGAGCTTCACCGCCGGTGGTGGTTGCGGATGCTGCGGGTGGCGGCGGTGCCGGTGCTAGGGGCGGGGGCGGTGTGCGGACCTTCCAGTCGCCACCGAAGGACGGGACCAGCGTGATGGCGTCGACGGCGACGGGCGTGAGGCCCTGGTCGGCGACGTGAATGTTCACGCCAAAGTTCTCACCGGCGACGACGGTCTGCGAGATGACTGGCTGCGGCGGGCCACCGGGGCCGATCTGCTGCGGGCCGCTGGGGCCTGCCTGGACGGTGGCAACCATGCTCATGCCGAGCGACTGTGCGAGCGCCTGGTTGAACTGACGCTCCTTGGTCTCAAGCTCGAAGATGGCGTTGTAGCGGGCCTCTTCCGGCAGCTTTGCCTTGCGAAGATCGGCGATGAGGGCGCGTGTGAGATCAAGCCCCTTGGCCAGCGCGAGTGCGGATTTTGAAGGGTCGTTGGCGTCGAAGCGGGCGTTCGCTTCCCTTACCTGTGCGTCAATGGCAACCAACTGCGTGCGGGCGGAGCCCTGTGCGGCGGTGGGCAGAACGGACGCGATGGCCGGGAGTGAGGTGTCGATGCCCGCGAAGAAGTTGTCTTCCTGCTGAGGGAGTCTGGATCCGCCAACGCGCGAGGCATAGAGATGGTAGCTGGCGTCAGCACGGCCGGGCGGCGGTGTGGCGACGCCGCCGTTCTGGGACTTCTGCTGGTTCAGGCCTTCGCGCGAGATCTGCGCGTAGCTTTCCCCGAAGAGTGCGTTGTAGGTGCCGCCGGGAACGGTGACGGTAGCGGGCGGGACGAAGTCCATCGTCTCGCCGGTGATGTAGTTGCGGTAGAGCAGCGGCTCAGTTTTGCCGGTGGCGTAGTCGTAGACAGTCTTGCCGGTGGCACGGGCGAAGGGCGAGCGTGCGTAGACCTTAAGCGGCGACCACGGCTGCAGGCCTTCCTTGATCTGTTCGGGGAACATCTTCGGATCGCCGGCGGCGTTGTAGACCTCCTGCGCGGTGACGCCGGCGGTCTGGTGATGGCCGTGACCGTCCGAGGAGTTGCCGGAGAAGACGCTGGTGATGACCATGGGGCGGGTCTCGCGGACGACGCGGACGGCATCGCCGAGGACACGTTCGTGTCCCCACTGGCGCAGCGTCTCTTCGCGAGTTTTGGAGAAGCCGAAGTCGGCGACGCGCGTGTAGTAGAGGTTGACGCCGTAATAGTGGTTGGCGGTGAGGTGTTCCTGCGTGCGCAGGATGCCGAGACCATCCCAGAACTCGGGTGTCATGACATTCTGGCCGCCTTCGCCACGGTTGAGGCTGAGCAGCGAGACGGTGGCGCCGAGACCGCGGCTGACGTAGGCGAGTGATGCGCCGTCCTCATCGTCAGGGTGCGCGTTGATCTGCAGGAGCGTGGCGCGCGTGGAAAGCTTGCGCAGCGACTGTGCCAGGCCCGCGGCACCGCGATCAAAGGGCAGCGGCGTTGCGAAGGCGTTCTGCTGGATGTGAAGTTCCTCAGCATCATGCTGTGCCTGAGGGCGGGCCATGGCAGGCACGGCGAGAACAGCGCACACGGCGAGGGCCGCGTAGATGGGTTGCAGAACGGTACGCTTCACCATGTCTCCTGCGGCTGTGGGTGAACCACGCCGGTGCTTAATTATTTGCTGATACACAGGACTGTAACCTAGCGCATGAGGTTTTGAAAGGTTCTTTAGAAAGTTCTTTGCTGCGGCTTCCGGAGAGCGGCGCACGCTGTCTGCGAGCGCGGGTGGCGCGGGTCTTGTCTAGCTTGCAGCAGCTACGAGCCGACCGATCTCCGCGAGCATGGCGTTGCGTTTGTCTTCGGAGCCGGGGCACTGCGTGATGTAGGCGGCGACGATGAGCGGTGCGCGGCCGCCGTTGGGCCACAGAACGGCAATGTTGTTTGTGGTGTGCTCGCCGTTGGAACCGGTCCTGTCCGCGGCGCGCCAGCCCTTTGGCAGCTTTGCGCGGATGCGGGTGAGGCCAGTAGTGCTGGACTGCATCCAGTCGAGCAGTTGCTGGCGTGAGTCGGGCTTGAGGGCGTCGCCGAGCAGGAGCGATTGCAGGTTGTGCACCATGGCGTCGGGCGAGGTGGTGTCGCGCGGGTCGCCTGCGAGGGACTCATTCAGCGCGGTCTCTGTGCGGTCGAGACGGGTGACGGTATCGCCGAGGGATTGTGCGTAGGTGGTGATTTTGCCGGGGCCGCCGATCGTTTCCAGCAGGACGTTGGCTGCGGTGTTGTCGCTCCTGATTAGGATGGCGGAGCAGAGGGCGCCGAGTGTCATGGAGGTGCCGGCGTGCTCGGCTGTGAGTGGGGAGTTGCCAAGAAGAGGTTTGGGCGGCACATCGACCTGGCGGCGCAGGTCGTCTTTGAGGGTGTCGACGCGATGCAGAACGGCGGCGGCCAGCAGGAATTTGAAGGTGCTGCACATGGGAAAGCGCTCGTCTGCGCGCCAGGCTGCGCGCTCGCCGGTGGCGGTGTCGAGCAGGCTGACGCCGATGCGGCCTCCGTTCTTCTTCTCCATCGCGGCGATCGCGGTGGGCAGCGCTGTGTAACGGCCGGGTGCGGCGAAGGTGAAGCGGGGCAGCGCGAGGGCGACGGTGGCGGTGGCGAGGAAGCGGCGGCGTGTGAGCATGTTGCTTTGAGCGGAACAGGTGTTGGCCGCAGATGCGAGTGCGGAGTATGGTTCCTCTCTTTGGGAAGGCAAACTGCTGCGCTGCGAATGACAATCCCTGTCCGCGAAGAGGATGGGGTGAACGATCGCGCAATGCGCTTGCACCTCGTGCGGAGACGCGCGCATCTTTATAGTCATGCGTTCCTTCGATGTACGTCTCGTGAAGCGTTCGGTCCTTCTTGCCGCTGCTGGTGCAGCCCTTGCCCTGTCCGTTGCCGGATGCAAGGAGAAGTCGCCTGAGGCGACGCCCGCGACGACTGCCGCAGCCACGCCTGCGAAGGTGAAGCCGCCCGTTGTGACTGCTCCCCCGGCTGTGAAGGCGCACCTGTATGACGACGATGCCGACCCGAACAAGCAGATTGCCGATGGTCTGAAGCAGGCGAAGAAGGAACACAAACGCGTGATCCTGGACTTTGGCGGCGACTGGTGCGGTGATTGCCAGGTGCTGGATATCTACATGCACCGCGAGCCGAACGCGGAGTTGCTGAGCAAGAACTTCGTCGTGGTGCACATTTCGGTAGGCCACATCGACAAGAACCTTGAGATTGGCGACCGTTACGGCGTGGCGCTGCACAAGGGTGTGCCCGCGCTGGCGGTGCTGGATGCGAATGGCAAGGCGCTGTACGCGCAGGCCGGCGGCGAGTTTGAATCGATGCGTTACATGCAGGAGTCGTCCGTTACGGAGTTCCTGAACAAGTGGAAGGCGTAAGCAAGCCGCAGGCTGACATGGCGGCGGAGGCTTCGCCGGTGGGTTCTCGGTCGCGTACGGTCCAGAACGGATCGCAGGTCGACAGCACAACGGCGCGGTCGACCCAGCCGGCGCGCGAGCTTCGTTCTGCGCTGATGCAGCATGCGCGGACAGCTCGGTCGCTGGGGCATGACTGGGGTCATGAGGGTTTGCGGCTGAGCGATAAGATCCGCCTGGCTTACTGGAACGCCTTTCAGCATGACTGCCTGACGACTGCGAAGGCCACGGCTTATTCGGCGATTTTTGCGATCTTTCCCGCACTTGGATTTTTCGCGGCGATGGTGACGCTGCTGCCCTACTCCGGACCGGTGCGGTCACAGATTGCGATCTTTCTGAACCGTGTTTTGCCTGCCAGCGTCGCTCCTTTGTTCGAGCAATACCTGATCAACGCGCATAGCTCTCCGAAGAGTACGGGTGTTTTGCTGGGCGCGGCCGTCGTGAGTGTGGTGGGTGCGGCCGGTGTGCTGGGGACGCTGATGGAAGGCTTTCGTCGTGCTTACAATCTGACCGAAGAGTGCTGGGGGCCGGGAATCCGTGGCGTTGTGCGGAAGCAGGTTCAGTCGTTTCTGCTGGTGCCGATTGCGCTGGTGCCGCTGACCGTGGCGAGTGTGCTGGTCGTCTTTGGGCACCTGATGCTGCTGGGGCTGATGCGTTTTTCGCCGAGCGGCTGGGACAGCGGCCTGTACTTTACGGCGAACACGGTTCGCTGGATCGGGTCGTTGAGCGCGACGGCTGCGGTGCTGGCGTTCATCTACCGCTATGCGGTCCCGGTGCGGCCGACCTGGCGAGATGTGGTGCCGGGCGCGGCGTTTGCGACGGCGACGTGGTTTGTCTCGACGCTGGCGTTTGGCTTTTATGTGACCCACTTTGCCAATTACTCGCGTGTGTACGGGTCGCTGGGCACCGGTATTGTGCTGCTGGTCTGGTTGTTCCTGACGGCGCTGACGGTGCTGTGCGGCGCAGAATTGAACGCGGAACTGGCGCGTGATGCCAACCTGGTGGTACGGCCTGCGCCGGCGCCGGTTGTGCGGTAAGCATCGGAATCCACGTCTGCGACGTGAGACGTGGGGCGCCCGCCTCATCTCCCCTGCAGGAATTTTCACGGTCGCGAATTTCGCACAGCTGGATTGCCGGATGCGCTTTGGTTCTCGATAATGCGTAAGGTCCTACTACAACCTGCCGTAACGTTTCAAACGGACCGTCTAGAATGAACAGCAGCGAGCGCCGGAGCGGCGAACGTTTTGGAGAGCAATGAGCGACAGCAGCGGATTTCTGGGCAACGGGCGCAGTGCAAAGATTGTGGCCACACTGGGGCCTTCGTCTTCAAGCGAAGAGGTTTTTCGGAGCCTGGTACGTGCCGGCCTGGATGTTGCCCGGCTGAACTTTTCGCACGGATCGCATGAGCAGAAGGCCGAACTGATCGCGATGGTTCGCAAGGTGAGCAAGGAAGAGGGCAAGCCCATCTGCATCCTTGCCGACCTGCAGGGGCCCAAGATCCGCACGGGCAGGCTGGTTGGCGGCAAGCCCGTACTGCTGGAAGCGGGCAAGCAGCTCATCATTACGCCGAACGAGATGGAAGGTACGGCCGAAAAGGTCAGCACTGTCTTCACGACGCTGGCGGAGAATCTTAGCCCTGGCGACACCATCCTGCTTTCAGACGGCCTGATCGAACTGACCGTGGCCGAGATCCAGGGCACTGACGTGGTGTGCGACATCATCAACGGCGGCATGCTGGGCGAAAAGAAGGGCATCAACCTGCCCGGCATTGCGGTGAATGTGCCCGCGTTGACCGAGAAGGACGAAGAAGACCTGGTCTTCATTGCGACGCAGGGCGTGCATGCGCTGGCGCTGTCGTTTGTTCGTACCGCAGAGGACATTCGTTATGCGCGCCGCCGCATGAAGCAGTTGAACTGCACGGCGTGGGTCGTCGCCAAGCTGGAGAAGCCGCAGGCGATTGAGAACCTGGAAGAGATTCTGGAAGAGACCGACGCGCTAATGGTTGCACGTGGCGATCTTGGCGTGGAAGTGCCACCGGAGAAGGTGCCGGCGATCCAGAAGCACATCATCCGTCGTGCCCTGGCCTATCGCAAGCCGGTAATTACCGCGACGCAGATGCTGGAGAGCATGATCGACAACCCGCGCCCCACACGCGCGGAAGTCAGCGACGTTGCCAACGCTGTGTATGACGGCACAGACGCCGTGATGCTGTCTGCCGAGTCTGCTGCGGGTAAGTATCCCGTGCAGGCCGTTGCCATGATGGCGAAGATCATCGTGGAGTCGGAGGCGCAGATGGCGCTGGACCGCTCGACCGGGCCTCGTCCCCTGCACCATGCACGCGGCGCCAAGCTTAGTGTTGCAGAGACGATCTGCGAAAGCATGGCGCACTCAGCCGAAGACCTGGACCTGAGCGCAATTGCCATCTTTACGGAGACCGGCACGTCCGCACGCCTGATTTCGATGTACCGGCCCAACGTTCGCATCTTTGCGCTGTCGAACGACGAAGAAGTAATCGGCAAAACGATGATGCTGTGGGGCGTGCATTCCCTGTCAGTGGATCGTTTTGGCGCCGGTGATCTGCAGGTTTCTATGGCCGAGGAGACGCTGCGGACACGCGGTTTTGTGAAGGCTCGCGAGATCCTGGGAATCGTCGGCGGTACGGCGAGCCGCATTGGCGGCACCAACTTTATGAAGCTGCACGAGGTCTCAGACCAGTAGCTTTTGAAACCGCAATAAAGCTGAAGGGCACGGCCAATGGCCGTGCCCTTCTTCTTTGCAGTAGAGCTTATTGCGGTGCGGGAATGCGGATCTGTGTGGCGCCGCAGGTCCTTACAGCGGAGCAGCTTTGGGCCTTCAGATTCTTGTCCATACAGACCTCGACGGCAGTGAGGTAGTTGTTGCCGCAAGTGAGTGCGATGCTGCCGGCCGGGAGCGATGGATTACTCTGCCGGAATAACGAGATGATCTGCTCTGGCGCGAGAGCGGTGGACTCCGTCAAGCCTCCCAGTTCGGCGGGGATCTGGATGGACCGTTCGGCGCGGCGTGCGAGCGTGAGGAACTGGTCCGCGGGGAGGCCGGAGCAGGTGCCGTGCGTCTGCCACTCATGCTGCAGGAGTGACGCGTCCGGGTAGATGTCTGCGTACTGCGAGGGAGCGTTGGGGCCGGGCGCTTCGCTACAGTCTCCCGGATAGGTGCCGTCATGGTTCTGCGGCCACAGGCCGTGCAAGGTGAAGGCACGGTGCTGTGCGCATTCCGCCGCTGCCGGATGGGTGTGGCAGAACTCGGGCGACCAGGACAGGTTGAGTAGGTAGAAGTCGAACTGCCCGGGCGCGGCAGTGAGCGCGTGGCTGTTGTGGTGGCGGTCTGAGCGTGGCTGCGGCGCGGTTCGCCGGTCGCTGGCAGGAGCTTCTGCAGTCGCGTCTTCCCGGTCGTAGCTCTCCCAGTTATCGTCCTTCGCTTCGCCTGACCTGCCGTGATGGTGACGATGGCGCGATTCGGCCTGATAGCGGTCGTTGTACTGGTCATCGCGATCGGAAGCACGACCGCCTATGGAGACCTGAGTCTGCTGGGCGGATCTGCAGCCACTTACAAATAAGGTGAGGGTAACCAGAACGAATGTTGCTGTAAGCCGATTCATCAACAAACTTGGATGTGCTCGGCTTGTAGGCGGGTGTACCGGTAGGTCGAGTCGGCTACGTCTGCCTTGAATTCCGTCTTAGTTGGTTACGAAACGGCCAAGCGTGCTATGCATAATTTTGCACATTCATTCCCAATACCAGCCCGGCCATAACTCCCTGCCGCGATTTTTTATCTCGTGAAACCACTTGTTAGCCAGACTTACGTGCGTCACCCACTAAGTGAACGCCGTCACTGCTGCCGTGACGAGCTTCTTTCATAAGCCGGAACCGCGTGATCTTTTCTTCGATCGCTTTGGTCACAAGGTAATTCAGCGAAACGCCCTGTCCCCGTGCAACAAGTTCCGCGTGTCTTCTAAGGGAGGCGGCAAGTTTTACGCGGACAGTCTTATCTCTGACGACAGGGGATTCAAGAACAATAGGCTTACCTGGGGGCGCGTTACTAGTGTCATCCTGCATGACTCACTCAGATTGCTCTTCAGATGTGCGCAGACAGCATTCTTCACCGGCGCTTGATCGAACTATCTCTTTATGTTCTGGACCGTGTAAAGGCTTCAACCTTCCCTGATATCAGGGGTGATATCCAAATGACATTCTGTTTTACTTTGAAGGTGATTTACAGTACTCAGGAATGCAGTCCTTGCTGCATGCTTGTGAGACGAGTTTTTATCCCCGCGACTGGATGACGAAATGGCCGGAGTGCAATCTTCATCGAGAGCGGATGCAAGCAGCCTTACCCGTACAGAACTGGGCAGTCTTGCCGAAATTATTGCTGCCCTCACAACTGCAATTGATCTGGCCGAAGATAACGGTACGGGGCACACGCTGCGCACCTGCATTATTGGCATGCGTATCGGTCGAAGGATTTCGCTTACGCCTCCGGCGCTTAGCGATCTCTACTACGCGCTGTTATTGAAAGACATTGGCGGCTCTCACACACAACTGTGGGAGAGGAAAGCTACAGGTCAAGACGGTGTGCTGGCACGGCGTCTGTTACGCGAGGGAATGGGCAGTATGTCCTGGCTCGAGGGCGGCCGGGCTGCGCTTGGCCTTTATGGAGCCGAGCCGCTCTCACGCCGCGTGAGCAAGCAGCTCGGATTTTTATGGAAGCAAAAAACACTTCGATCCGAAGCAATCAATCTTCGCTCTGCGGTTGCCGGTCAGCTTCTTGAGAAGCTGGGAGTTTCGACCGCGACGCGCGCGGCTGTCTGTTCCATCGATGAACGGTGGGACGGTCGTGGTGGCCCGGACGGCATGGACGGTACATGCATTCCGGTGATCGCTCAGATTGTGAAGCTCTCGCAGACGATGGAACGCTTCCACGCACAGGGCGGCAGCAACTGCGTGATCCCATGGCTTCACCGCCGTTGCCGCGGGTGGTTTGACCCAGGCCTGGTGGCCGCAGCGACCCGTCTGTTCGAGACACCCTCTTGCTGGTGGCAGCTTGAACAAAAGGATCTGCAGGCGTACGCCATTTCGCTGGAACCAAGCGAACATATGCTGGCCGCGAACAGCCATACGATTGATCAGATTTGTGAGGTGTTCGCGGAAGTTGCTGACGCGCGCTCCGAGTACGGCTTCGCGCATTCCTTCCGGGTGGCGGATATTGCCGTGCGCATGGCGCGTTCGCTGCAGATGAGTGAGCGACAGGTGAATACGTTGCGCCGTGCCGCTCTGCTGCATAGCATCGGTAAACTCACCGTACCGCGTGAGCTACTGGAAAAGCAGGGTCCACTTACAAAAGACGACCTGCCTGTGCTGCGCAATTATCCCCTTCGCACCTGCGAGATACTGGAACGCATTCCTGAGTTTCGTGAGGTGGCATTACTCGCGATGATGCACCACGAACGACTGGACGGCAGCGGTTATCCGAAACACCTTTCAGCCGAACAATTGAGTCTGTCCGCTCGAATCCTTGCGGTCGCCGATGTCGCTGAGGCGCTTGCGGCAGAACGTTCCTTTCGACGAAAGTACACACGGCAGCAGATCTACCAGATTCTGATCCGGCAGACGCCGCATGCGCTGGACAAGCACTGCGTTCATGCGTTCTTTCAGAGCAGCGCGATGTCACGCGTGGCTTAGGAGCACACGTCGGGCTTGCTGATGTTATTGCGTGATCGGCATGGTTGAAGCGGCGGTGAATCGCAGCGTATTCTTCGGCAGCACTGGAAGCCCCAGGTTAAAAGAGTATGTGACGGTCACCCTGACCGAACATCCCGCCGCGTTGATGCCGTTGCCTGTGTAGCAGGCCGTGCCGGCTGCCGTCGTGCCAGGCCATGTGGTTACTACGGTTGTGTTAGCAGCCCTCACACCGAGTGGCGCTATGGAAAGCAGGAAGGTCTTGACCGAGTTGCTGGTCGCGGTGCAACTGTTACTCGTAGGTGTGGCGCAAGCAGCACCTCCCCAGCCGGCACCACGCACCATGGCATAGCGGGCTCCCTCGAGCGCAGCGCTGGCGACATAGTGGTTGGCGTAGAGCGCAAGCGAACCGTTGACGATGCCGAGGATCACCGTCATGATTACACCGATCGCAAACGCAAACTCCAGCAGACCGCTGCCCGCGTTGTCCCGCAGACAGAGATCCAAGGCTTGCGCGATGAGACCAAACCGTTGCCGCCCACGCGGATGGATTGCCGAACATTTCATTGGGCAGACCTTATGCGAGCTTCACTTCGCATTGCGATGGTTGCCGGAATGCCTGGATACCTCAGGAGCGGCCTGTAGGTTGTTGTGGCGACGACGTCAACGTAGTTGAGGACGTTGTAAGTGCAGAGTGGACCGACGGCGCACGAAGCAACAGCCGAGCTTCCGTCAGAACATTCGCAGCCGAAAGTTGCCGTGGTTGAGATTCCCGAGATACCCGCCGCATTGAGGGTGACGGCGCTTGCAATACCGGTTAGATCCGTGGGAGTTTGCGAGCCGTAGAGTGCAGCAGCATGGGTCGCGGAAGCCAGTTGTATCCCGACGACGTATGCCCGGCCAAAGTCAATTGCAGCGATCAAAACGAGGATGAGTGCGGGCATCACCAGCGCTGCTTCCAGCACGCTGCTGCCGCAGTCTTCCCGCAGAAGGTGCGCAACAGAATGCCTCTGCATGAGATTGTCCTTTTCGTAATCGCTTCGCGTTTTCACTGGACAAGCACCGCAGTGTCCGACTGCAGTGGCGAACCGTTGGCGAGCGCGGAGTAGTTGCTGCCGATGGTGCTGATCACCTGCCCAGTAAAGTTCAGTTGATCCGCCACCAGGATGTTGTAAGCCGAACTGAGTGCGCCAACTGCGTAAGCTACTTTCGCGCTTGGCTGGTAGATGGCCCCTTCGAACTTACCTCCCCCCAGCAGGCTTCCGATGTAGGTTCCGGTGGTGGTCACACCTTTGGCCTGCCACATGAGAACACCGCCGTAGGTTCCGCTGGTGGCTGCGGTGAAGACAGTCGTGCTGACGAGGGGCACCGGCGCCGTGATGGAGAAGCCACCAAGGCTGGATGCAGGCGCTGCGACATTGCCCTGGTTGTAGAACATGACCCCATTTGCGGTCACAGTGGAAAGTAGAGGCAGCGTCAAGTTGAGGCCTCCCTGCGTTCCAAGGCCGAGGATGCCGGGGCCGTCGCGGATGATGTAAATGCCGGGCTTGAAGGTGATGTTCGCAGCGATGGCTGCGGTGAAGTTAATTCCGCCGCAATAGATACCGGGGTTGAATGTGTAGGTTCCGGGAAGCGTGATATTGACCGCGTACTTATTCCCAGTAAAGGTGTTGACGCCCACCGTCGTGGGGCATGGGGAGGATGCACTGGCAGGCACGGGAAGATAGGCCAAGGGGTCGGCGGGGGTTGGGACAGGAACGCCTGTATTCGGTTTGGGAGTGGAGCCGCACAACAGGCCCGAGGTTCCACCCGTAACGTTGATTTTCGGTGCGCTACCGAAGGCTGCGAGACATGTAAGCGCGGCGGGGCTGTCTGACTCGACGACAATGCCACACGTCGCGTTAAGAGCGAGAGCGACGGGAAAGGTGATGGAGCCGGCCGCATGCGGATTGAGTGCGTAGATGCATGGCCCGGTGCCGCGTCGGGCCTCGGCGCGTGCGCTTACCTTGACGTGGTCATAACCGACGACGCGCGCGAAGTAAGTGCGGACCTCCTGCGTGACGACTACTTCGACGAATTTCGTATTGCCCGTGTTTGGGTCTTTGGCGCTACCAAGCGCGCAGGGTGGATCGTTCAGCGTAACGGTGATACCGGTGCCGGCTGTGGCACAGTTCGTCAGGAAGGAGACGCCTGTCTTACCGTTCTCCTGTAGCGCGTTTTTTACTGCGGCCTGCATGGCCGGACAGCTTGCTGTGGCCGCGCAGACACGGATTTCCAAACCTCCAGCCATGGCTGCGGCGTCGGCTAGGGTTTGTACCTGGCGACGCACGAGCCTCAAATGACCCACGTCAATCGCCAGACCAAGGAAGCCGAGCAACACCACGAAGCAGAGTGCAGTCACGACGAGCACCTGGCCCGAGTCGTCCTTCAGAAAGGCGCGCAGCGGTTTCACGGGGCCTGCTCATTGTTGATGGATTCCAGAAGCAAGGCGTCGCCGATTTGTAAGTCGAACTGTGACACAAAGCCCGCGGGTAGTTCCAGAACACTGCGTACAGCGGTGCTGACAGGGGTCACACGCCATGGTTGCAGTGACTGCCAAAGGCGCACGATGCGATGGTGTCTGTCGAGGCCGATCACATCAATTGCGAATCGCATGCCGAAGGTGTGAACGCCGGAGGACGGCTTGATCCAGAGGCCGGCCCCCGTGTCCAGTTTTGTTCGTCCTAACAGGCCCCAGACGCGGAGCCGCGAGGTGTCGGCGACCTCAATGGAGTCGCTGAGCCGTACGGTCCGTGCCTGGTTCCAGATAGCGATGCGTTGCAACGTGCGACCTCTCGGTGTGCGTTAGATGGAGCTCTTCTTACGGCGATAGACGATGACAGCGACGACGATTGCGGCGAGAACAGCGGCGACGATCCTTACCAGATCCACTGAGTCCATATCGGCGATTCCTCCTTCCATTGAATGTTTAAGCGTTAGAAGTCTTTACTTACCGAAGCCGCTTAATGAGCTGGTCATGGTGAGTACTGCAGGCGCTAGCAGCACGATGAAAAGGCAGGGGAAGATACAGAAGACCAGGGGAAAGACGATCTTGATCTTCGTCCTGGCGGCTGCTTCCTCCGCGTGCTGCTTCCGCTTGATTCGTAGGTCAGCGGCGAAGCGACTCAGTGCACGCACGATGGGTGTACCGAAGCGCTCCGTCTGGTTGAGCATGCTGACGAAGGCAGTAATCTCCGGCAGCTTGACTCGTTCGGCCAGATGTTCCCATGCCTCCATGCGCGGCCTCCCGGCCTGCTGCTCCAGCTGCACTCGCATCAGCTCATCCTGGATGTCCGGGTGACTTAGAGCCAGCTCCTTGCAGACACGGAGCAGGGCCTGATCGAGTCCGAGGCCAGCATCGACGCAGATGACCAGCAGGTCAATCGTGTCGGGCAGACTGCGGCGGATTCTTTCTTTCCGCCTGCGGACCTTTTCCGTTAGCCAGAAGTTGGGGGCGACATAACCAGCAGCAGCAAATGCGAAGATCCAGAACCATGTGTTGCCTGCGATAAAGCTGCCGAGGAACGCGCCCACCAAAGGCGTTAGAAACTGTGCGGCGAAGAAGATATCCGGTGCCGAGGAGGTGCGTATCCCCGCAAGCGTCAGGCGCTTTTGTAACTGCGAGCTCAAAGAGATGCCAAGGCGTTCGCGCATCCCGCGCGACAAATGCAGAACGGCCTCTTCTACCTGCTCCTTCTGCGTGGTGCTTCGATGATCTGTTCTTTCTGTCTCAACTACAGAGAAAATGCGGCGCGCCTCCGCATCCGGGCGTAACAGCACGGGTGCTACGACGAGTGCCGAGATGCAGAAGACAGTGAATGCGGCGGCGAAGAGGAAGACAGTCTCCATGCGCTAGACCTCAATCCCATTGACGATGTGGCGAATGATGAGGCCACCGATGGCGAGAAGGACGATGCTGCTGTAAAGCAGCTTCTGCCCGAGTGGATCGTGGAAGAGCATGCTGGAGTAACCCGGGCTCATCAGGTTGATGGCGCCCAGCAGCACGACGGGCATCAGGCAAAGGATCCAACCGGAGAGGCGACCCTGCGCGGTGTGGACCTGTATCTCTCCCTTGATGCGGATGCGGTCGCGAATGACGGTCGTGGTGTGATCCATGATCTCGGCGAGGTTGCCGCCCGTATCTTTTTGGACCATGATGCCGGTGACGACAACGCGCAGGTCCGCAGAGGGCATGCGGTCCATCAACTGCATTAGCGCATCGCGTATGGGCAGGCCGAAGTTCTGCAGGCGAAAGACTTCGGCAAACTCGGACTTGACGGGTTCCGGTCCCTGCTCAGCGACGTTGCCGATGGCGCCAATCAAAGAATGACCTGCGCGCAGAGACCGCGCGCATAACTCGATCGCGTCCGGCAGCACCGCATCAAAGGCAGCGATGCGGCGCTTGCGGCGCATCTGCAGCCTGAGTATGGGGAGGTAGGCAAGGCACGCGGCGATGGCGAGCGCTGCCAACAGGTTTCCGGTAATCCAATCGGTAAGCACGAGCGCGGAGAGGCCGATGCCGCTGCTGGTAAGGATCAACGCGGAGACGGAACCGTCTACCCTCGCCTGGCGCTTCAACGTCTTTAAATTCTCGAAGAGTTGCGCCTCTGCGAGCATGTCGTCTGACCAGCCAAATGCTCCCGTCTGTGCTGAGGGCTTGAGGAGTAACTCTCCAACTCCTGCGGGCATTGTGTCCTGCGAGACGAGGGCTGCCAGACGCTGATTGAGTGCAGTCTGCTCGGGTCGCGGCCGCAGCAGGATGGCAAGCGCGCAGAAACACATGGTGGACGTCGCGAAGAAGACGAGGACAAGCAGGGTCATAACACGCCTCAGATCTCCACCGAGTGGTTGACCAGGCCCGCGGGCAGTGCGATACCGGCTGCTGTCAGCTTTTCCGCAAAACGCGGCATGATGCCCGTGGAGTAGAAGCGACCGCGAAGTCTTCCATTCGGACCTGTTCCCTTTTTCTCAAAGAGGAACAAGTCGTTCATGCTGATGGCTTCGCTGTAAGCGCCTGTAAGTTCTGTAATGTGCGTGATGCGGCGTGAGCCGTCTGCCATGCGCGCCACCTGCACGACCATGTGAATCGCGGAGGCGATCTGCGCGCGAATGGCCGCCTCCGGCAGACGCATCTCGCCCATCATTGCCATTGTTTCCATACGCGCCAGTGCATCGCGCGGTGAGTTGGAGTGGATGGTTGTGAGTGAACCGTCGTGGCCCGTGTTCATGGCTTGCAACATGTCGATGGTCTCTTCGCCACGCACTTCGCCAAGGACGATGCGGTCCGGCCGCATACGGAGCGCGTTGATCATCAGTTCGCGCTGTCGCACGGCGCCGCGCCCCTCCATGTTTGGAGGTCGCGTCTCCAGACGGACGACGTGCTCCTGTCGCATCAACAGTTCTGCAGAGTCTTCAATGGTGACGATGCGTTCTTTGCTCGAGATGAAGCCTGAGAGGACGTTGAGTAAGGTGGTCTTACCCGCGCCTGTGCCACCGGAGACGACGATGTTGATGCGCGCTTCCACGGCTCGCTGCAACAGTTCCAGCATCGGCTTGGTCAACATCTGCGTGCGTAAGAGATCGTCGGGACCCAGCGGCGTGCTGCCGAAGCGGCGAATCGACAGGATGGGGCCGTCGATCGCAAGCGGTGGGATGATGACGTTAACACGCGAGCCGTCGGAGAGACGTGCATCCACCATGGGCGAGGACTCATCGACGCGTCTGCCCACGGCAGAGACGATCTTGTCGATGATGTGCATGAGGTGCCGATTGTCCTTAAAGACAACGTCGGTAAGTTCCAGCACGCCGCGGCGTTCGACATACACGGAGCTGTACGTGTTGACGAGAATATCGCTGATGGTGGGATCACTCAGCAGCGGCTCGATGGGTCCCAGGCCGAAGACTTCGTCGAGAATTTCCTGCGAAAGCTTGTCACGCTCAGCGCCGCTAAGGGGCACGGTCTGCTCGCCAATCAGTCGTTGGATCGTGAGCAGCAGTTGCTGCTGGCCGGCGCGCGTCTCATTCATCTCGCTCAACCGGTCCAGGTCAAGCCGCTGCACAAGCTCCCTGTGCACCACGGACTTCAGGTGTTGCTGCACGCTATCGGGCACGCTGCGGCCCGTGCGCAGAGGCGCGTTTACTGGCCTGGAGAAGAGGATTTCTGATGTTGCCATGGCGTGCCCTCGATCAGTTCGCACGCGTCAGTGCGATGCGCGGTGGAAGGCCCTGCTTCATCAGCGAGATAAGACCGTTCTTTTTCGGCGCCGCCTTGACGCGGCTGGAAGTACCAACGATGGCATCTGCCCACTTGACCATGGCCTGCGCGATCTCAGACTTTGCGCTGGGAGAGATTGGCTCGCCCAGGTTCTGGGACCGCACCAGCTCGGGATAACAATCGGGGAGATGAATCGATACCGGCAGCTTGACCGCCTTCTCAATCTGGTCGACGTCGATGGCGTGCTGGGTCGCGGAGCGGTTCAGTACGATCTTGAGTTTCTCCGTGAACGAATCGATTGGCGCAAGTCTGTCGATGTAACGGGATAGGTCGCGCACGGAGCCAATCTCAGGACTGGCTACGACATAGAACTGCGAAGATGCCTCAAGGATGGCAACGCCGACGTCATCCACCGGCGCTACACTGTCGATGACCACGTAGTCATACTCAGTGCGAAGAAATGCCAGGGTGCGTGTTATCGCCTCTGCCGTCAGTGGAGTTCCTCGACCACTGACATCCGGCGACGAAAGTACATCGAGGCCGCTGGGGTGATGCCCAACGAATCCCCGCAACAACTCACTATCAAGCCGATTAAAATTTCGTACCACTTCGCTGAAGCGGCATCGGCTGCCGTCCATGCCGAGGTAGACACAGACGTGGCCGAGTTCCGCATGTTGATCTATCAATAGTGTCCGCTTGTTATGGCTTTGCACCAGGAACATTGCCAGGTGGACTGCAAGCGTGGTCGTTCCCACGCCGCCCTTCGTGCCGAAGAGCGGCAGGATCGAGCCCTGCGGCATCGCCTGCATGCCCTCTGCATTCAGCCATCGTGTCTCAAGGCGGTCGAGCAACTCGTTCAGTGCAGAGGAGGCAGGATCAGAGAGAAACTCGCTGCAGCCGGACCGCATGGCAGCTAGCATTAATTCGGGGTTGAGCGATGCGCCAACCGCTACCACCGTGATCCGGCCCGCGAATGTCTGTGAGAGGTACCTTGCTGCTTCCGATGCCTGCGCGGTCGAACTGTCAAAGTCCACGAGCGCCACATAGACACTGGAAGATCTCAGGCCCGTGCCAAATGCGGGACGACGTGCGCTCGAGACGTAATCTTTGTGGTGCGAGTAAGAAGCATCCCAATTCTTGTGGGCGATTGCTTCTTCCACAAGGTGAGCGGTCCTGGTCTCCATGGCCACGGTGAGTACCACGACGGAGAGCCCATCGGCGTTGTAAGTTGTGTGGGACAACGAATGATCTCCTGTCATAACGCTCCTAACTCTTCGGCTTTATCTTTGGCATTGCCTGGTCGAATTCTTTTTCGTCGAGCACGGGTACGGGCGACTTTGGTTCTTCCCACGTCGATGTGCCGGACATGGGATCCACGATCTCCGGCGTGACGAGGACGAGAATCTCAGTGGTCGATCGCTTGATGTCTTTCGACTTGAAGAGCGCACCCAGTACCGGCACGCTGGCGATCCCCGGCGTCTTACCTAGCTGGTCTGTTGTCCGCTTATCCAGTAGGCCGGAGATCGCAAAGCTCTGACCGCTACGAAGTACCACCTGCGTCTCTGCACGGCGCGTGGAGATGGCTGGAATGGTGTACCCGCTAATCTGCACCGCATTGGTGTAGTCCAGGGCACTTACTTCCGGCGCAACCTTCAATTGGATGCTGCCGTCCGGATTCACAACAGGAAGAAATTCCAGGCGCACACCATAAGGCCGGAACTGAATGGTGATGGAAGTGAGCCCGCCTGCACCGCCCTGAACGACGGGGAATGGAAACTCACCGCCTGCAAGGAAGTTCGCCTTCTCGCCGCTCAGCGTTGTGATGGTTGGTTCGGCAAGGATCTGGAGCACCTGGCGCGATGCAAGATCCTGCAGGGTGGCTCCCACGTTGAACTGCGAACTGTAGAGCAGGAAATTCAATGGGTTGGTAACTGAAACCGTCTTATTGCCCACAGACGAACTGCTCGCGCTGGCGCTACCCGCAGAACCGGTGGTCGACGCATTGAGGTTTGTCGGGAACTGTGTCGTGGTCGTCTGAGCCAGGTTGTTGCCGCCAGCACTGAAGAAGTTGAAGGCAAACTGATCCAGCTTGGAGCGATCGACTTCAACGATGCGCACCTTCAGGCGTACCTGCTTGATGGTGGAGGAATTGACGACGAGCGTGTTCGACACGTCCTTGGAATAAAGACCTGCCATCTTGTAAGCGGCGTCATACAGACCGGCCGTGCTGACGCTGCCGGTAAGTACAACGCGCCCCTCTTCCGCCTGGACGTGAATGTCTTCAGTCGGCATCGCGCCCTTGATGGATTTGCGCAGGGTGTCGGTATCGATGTCGGAGGAGAAAAGGTAGGTCTGCGATCCGCCCTCTTCATCCCATAACGCGACCGAACTGATGCCCGGCTGCTTCGAGGTCAACAGCACTTCATTCGGGCTTGCGGTGTAGGCGTAGAGCACAGCTGGATTGGTGACGTACACCTTCGCAAGTCGATGGGCCGTGCGCAGCGAGACCGATCGCCCGACGGTGATGTGCTGCATGTCACCGGAGAAGTTGCTGCTGGTAAAGGCTGCATCATTTGCAGGAGATGCAACCACGACGGGCTGCTGCCCCACGCACGCAAGGGCGCCGCAAAGACCGACGTGCATGGCTGCCGTGAGACGCATGGGATGGAAGGCTTTACCCATCAGAAGCTCTCCATGGTCTGCTTCTCACCGCGGACGACTTCAACGCGATACGGCCTCGGGCTTGCAGCCACCTTGGTGGCGGATGCTCTGACCGGCGCAGGCTTCGCAATCAGCGCCGCTACATGAACCGCCGCACCGAGCGAAGAGAGCTGGGTTGGCGGGTCGTCATGCAGCGCGTGATCGGCGCTGTTCCGAAGCACAAAATGAACGGTTCCCTGTGCGCTTGCGAGTACGACCTTCTCCGCATCTGCTGGTGTAACCAGCAGTGTGACAACGTCCACCGTGGATGCTTTGCCATCTGGATCCGGCTGCATCTTCTGGCCAGCGGTTAGGATCTGCGCATCCTGCAGAACGGTCGATGTCACGGCATCGGGCGACGCGGGGGTGTGGAATGTGACGAGCACATCCACGCGCGTGCCGGGCAGCAGATACCCCGCCACACCAACCACCTGGTCCGACTTGAGCGAGAGTGCGCGCATACCCTGCGGGATGCGTGTTGAAAGGCCGGTACCAGCGCCCACGGCAGAAACCTGACGGTCAAGCACCGGCTCCCCTCCCGCAACGGGATACATCGCGGTGCGGCCCACAACGTCTTCCGTCTTCTGGAAGGCGCCCTTCAACGGCTGGCTGGCGGGCCAGTTCACCATGGTCAGACTTGCGGGTTCAAGTACCTGTCCTGCATCGAGATTCTTCGCGGTCGCGACATACCGCAACTGAGCGGACGATGACTCAGGTTTGGCGAAGCGTCGGCTAAGCCAGTAGGTGAAGAGCCCGGAGATGAGAAGGGCAACACACAGCGCAAGGATAAGGCGGCGAGCAATCATGGTCAGCCACGCCCCATCGCAACCAGGAGGCAGCCCGCAGCGATTGCGACGCCATACGGCAGACGAAGCGAAGACAGATTCCGCACGTGATGGACTTCGTGCGGCTCGAGACCTTCGTGCCTATGGTGGCTGACAAGCGTGCCTACATTCGACAGCGTCTCTCGCAGGCGACGATGCCGCAGGGCGAGAAGGACCGCCATGACCCCGCCGGCAAGTGACGTGAGTACAAGCAGGTATGGCATGTTGGCGAAACCGTAGAGTGTCGCTACGGCAGCCATAAGCTTGACGTCTCCACCACCCATGCCACCGGCTAGGAAGAAGGCAAAGAAAATAGCTCCTGCGACGAAGCCTGAGAGCAGAGCGGCAAGCAAGCCGCGCCAGCCATCGAAGACTACGTGCAGAACAAGGCCGACCGTAAAGGCAACCAGAACAAGGCGATTCGGGATCCTGCGGGTTGTTACATCCCAGATGGCAGCAGTAAAGGCAGCAAGGTTGGCGGCGGTCGCATACATAAGATCTCGTTCGATATGGATCATGGACCTGTCCGAAAGTCAGATTTTCCGGCAGCGCGCAGCACGGGCGGTTGCCCGTGCTCTGCCGACAAAACTAAACGCCCGTAAGCGAAGTGGTGATGGTGGTGAAGAGACCCGCAATGGTTGTGCCGAGCGTACGCAGTGTAGCGATGGCGACGAGGCCTACCAGCGACGCGATGAGGGCATACTCGATAAGGTCCTGTCCGGACTCGTCAGAAAGCAGATTCTTGAAATTAACAGTGAGGGTCTTCATGGGTTTTCCTTTGGGGTCAGGGCTCTTACGAACTTGTTACATTTGAGAGAGAAAGTCAGCAAAACCACCTGCAGACGCTTTCAATAGTCGTGAGACTATCACTGCAAAACAGGTCAAAAATCGGCTCGACGACTTAAATGCAACATTGGATATCCCCTGTGATATCACGGGTCATGAAAGTCGAATTGACGCAGGAAACTCGCACGGGCGCGGCCGCAACTTAGGTTAAAAACAAGAGGTAGTTTCTTGTCTCAGGTGCCGACGGCTATTGAATTAACTTAGCCCACGTCGATAAGGATTCGCCCCGTGATGGATTTCCTATCCCCTTCCTTTGCGGGTTACAACGCCGCTCGAATGCTGGCAATGCTGGTGGTGCCGACTCTGACGGCATACACCATCCTGGAATTGGCTCGGCAGGTGCAACGGTCCACTGGATCGCGCCGGGGGTTGTGGCTCGGCTGCGGCTCCCTGGCGGTTGCCATGGGTGTCTCCTGCACCATCGAACTCTCCGCGGGATACCGTATCGGCACTTCTCCCATACCTTCGCCCGATCACCTGCTGCAGGCGCTATGCTGCTGTATCGGCTGTATATTGGCACTGTTTTCCCTGAGTCGTCCAAAGGTGCCGACCGGATGGGTGATCGCCAGCAGTTTGGCGCTCGCCTTTGGATTCACTGCTGTGGACGATGTCTCCGGCCTCTTCCGCACGCATCGAGACCTCGCGGAGTATGAGGCTTCCGGTCTGAGCTTCCTGGTGGCCGCCGCTGCCTCGTATCTTTTTTTGAAGATTGGCGCCCTTGCCAAGCTTCAGCAGATGTCATCTCCCGTCCGCAAACTGGGAGCGACGATGGCCATGGGCCTGCTTATGGCAGGTTGTCTTGTATTTACGTTCCAAACGGACAAGTCGGTTGCGCTGGTGGGCACGGAAGACTTTCTGGCAGGCGGCTTTCCACTCACAGCGTTATGCCTGGGTACGATTAGCGTGCTGGTAATTGCACTGGGCGCTACGAGCGTCAGCAGGCAGACCTTCCTCCTGACTAAGGAATTGCAGAGCAGCCTGGATCAACAGCGCATGCGTGATGTGATCGTCGATCAACGCGTGACGCGGCTGCAGAACGAAGCACTGCTGCAGGAGATGCAGGAACGGCAGAGTGCCGAAGGGCAACTGCTGTTCGCGGCATTTCACGATAGCCTTACCGGTCTTGAGAATCGTAGCTCAGTCTCGCTCAAATTGGAGGACCTGCTGCCGACGCGGCAGCGACAGCAATCACGTCCCTGGGCCCTTCTCTTGAATCTGGATGACCTTAAGGGCGTGAACGACCTGGTCGGTCGATGCGCCGGCGACATGGTCCTGCAGGAAGTTGCGAAGCGACTGGCCCGCTTCACCCTGGAAGAGGATGTACTTGCCCGCGTTGGTGGCGATGAATTCCTGCTGCTGTCGAAACACATCCCCACGGTGGAGCAGGCGCTTCGCAAAGCGCACCTGATGCTATCCAGCGTGGAAGAGCAGATCGCTGCAGCAGGTGTGGTTGTGAATCTCTCCGCGAGCATTGGTTTGTGTGAGGTGGGCACCAGCCAGCACAACTCGGAGGACGTCTTCCGCGATGCCGACACTGCTGTGCAGGTCGCGAAGCGTGAGGGCGGCGGCCGATGCAAGCTGTTCGTCTCAACCATGCGTGATGACGTGCTCGAGGCGCAACGGAAGAAGATGGAATTGAAGTCTGCCGTTGAGCTGAAAGAGTTTGTTCTCTACTATCAGCCGTTTGTCGACATGCGTGATCGCAGTATCTATGGTGTCGAGGCACTAATCCGGTGGAATCATCCAACTAAAGGCCTGGTCGGACCGGGCAGTTTCATTCCGCTTGCGGAAGAGACCGGACAGATTCTCGCCATCGGACTCTGGGCGCTGCACCAGGCCTGCCGCGAGTTTGCGGTCCTACAGGCGAACTCTTCAAGAGACTTGCTCGTCTCCGTCAACGTATCGCCGCGGCAGCTCTTCGAGACACCCTTTCTGAAGATCCTTCAGGACGTTCTGGATGACACTGGCATGCCGCCGTCGCAGCTTCAGCTTGAGATCACAGAAAGCATTTTCATCAAGGATGCCACGTCGATCGGCTCGCTGTTGCATGATATCCGTGCCCTCGGCGTTAAGGTGGCGTTCGATGACTTTGGCACAGGCTACTCCTCGCTGAGTTATCTGACGCGTTATCCGATCGACACCTTGAAGGTGGACCAGTCGTTCGTGCGTGCCATGAACCTGAGTGAAGGTGGAACGAACCTGATCCTGTTCATCGTCGCTCTTGCGCATGAATTCAAGATGTCGGTAACGGCTGAGGGCGTGGAGGAAATCGAACACGAGAGTGCGCTGCTGAAGCAGGGATGCATGCACGCTCAGGGCTATCTCTACAGCCGACCCGTCCCACTGGACGCGATGATCAGCCTGCTGCGGACCGGCCTGGCGCTCAGCAAGGCTCCGAAATCGATGTCGGCTACCGCAAGCAGGCTTCTGCTGGTGGGCGGCGTGGCAGCCCTTCCCACGCCTTAATCGTAGTGCTTTCGAACCGTTCCATGAGGCTGCAGGCGATGCCGGCATCCTGCGACAGCCGACCCCGGAAAACAAAAATACACCGCATCCCTGGGATGGAATGCGGTGTCGGAAAGTCATTCAGATGAACCTGATTGGCGCAGCCGCATGCCTTATGCGGCTACTGCTTAACGGTCGGGTGACGCTACCTTCGGCATGAAGGCTGCTCGCCGATTGAGCTGGAAGCAGGCTTCGTCTTCCGCGGTACAAACCTGCTTCTCCTTGCCGTAGCTGATGGTGTCGACGCGGTCGGGTGTGACTCCGTTCAGAATTAGGGCATCGCGGGCTGCGGTCGCGCGCTTCTCTCCAAGTGCGAGGTTGTAGTCGGCACTTCCCCGCTCATCGGAATACCCGCCGACCAACACCTTCACTGCCGGGTGCAGCTTCAGGAAGGCTGCGGCCTCCTGCACGGCCTGTTGCGCATCGGGGCGCAGCGCGTAGCTGTCGTAGTCGAAGAGCGCGTCCTTGATGTTCTCGTGGAAGGCTGCTTCGCTTACGGGAGAGTTGTCCACAGCAGCGGCCGGTGCCGGGGGAGGTGGTGGCGGCGGGGCAGGTGCTGCAGCGGTGGCCGGCGGTGGCGGCTTCAATGCCTGCATGTCCATGTCATGCATCGCCCGGTTCGCATCACGGCGCTGATTGCCGGGATCCGGTGTCCATGTCTTAGTGCGCAGATGAAGGACCAGGCCCGCGCCGATCACTAAGTGACTCTGCGAATTATTCGCTGCGTTGGGAAATCCGGTGTGGAGATAGTTCACTTCCACGACTCGGACCGCGAGTCGATGTGTCAGTGCGTAATCAAAACCTCCGCCAAGCTTGTACGCAAAGCTGTTGGCAGAAGTACTGTACGTTGTGTTGGTTGGAAAGTAAGAGTCGCTGCCATGTGCCGCACCGAAGAGACCATGTGCAAAGGTCTCGATGCGGCGGCCGTGCAGAACGACCTGGGGGCCACCCATGTAAGTGAGCAGCGTCAGGTTCTGGCCCAGCGCGCCGATGGTGTTGGCGTGGGCGCCTCCAACATCGACGACGGCACGAAGCCAGTAGCGAAGGGTGACGCCGCCCTGGATGGAACCGCCATTCAGACTGAAGCAGTCACAGCCGGCGGGCGGAGCATTGGCGCGGATGTAGTTGTACTCCCCCGCCAGTGTGAAGCGGGGGACGGTGGGTGCTGGATCGTAGGCCCCCACCTGCGCGTGCGCAAGTGGGAGGCCGAAGAGAACCATTAGCAGTGGAGCAGTGATCGAACGCATGACTTATACCTTTCCCTTGCCGGGTGATTGCCCGGTCGTGCGGCTTGCCGCGTTAGTACAACAGGGCGATGTAGGGTGACGTACCCACTGCATCGGTCTGAAGAAGGACGAACCTGCCGGGGGCGATGGCGTAGATGGTGCCGTAAGCTCCCAGCGTGTAGCGTCCTGCAATTGCGTCCCTCAGGGTGTAAGTCGTCGATCCGGTAACACCGAGCTGCAGGACGTTGAGGGTGCCAACGCCTATGTTCTCGTCCAGGGTCGACGTTGCGTTTCCTGCACCGTCGGCGGTGAAGTTACCGGAGCTGCGCAGGGTTGCGATGGTGCTGGCCGGGACCTGGTCATAGACGAAGACCCCGTTCAGCGTTGCCGTGGTGAAGGGAGAACCAACCTGCGGCTCGATGGTGCCGATGCCCGCATAGCTGCTCTCAAGGAAGTAGCCGTTGTTCGGTGAAACCAGGTAGAGGATGCGTGGTGCCGGTGTGACCGCCTGTACTCCCAGCAGGGCGAGGAGGTTCGTCAGGATCGAGCCCGGCGGCGGGTAGTTGAGTACCGTGCGGCCGTTGGCTGCGACAGCGCACGTGTTGCTGCCGGTCGTCTGGTAAGTGCCCAGCAGATCGCCGATCAGCGGTGCGCCGCCACCGACTGCGCCGGCGATGGCGTTGACCAGGCCGGTCGTTCCGCCTGTGTCAACGTTGGTGGTGGTGCAGATACCGGCACCGTTCCCGGATCCGCGGAAGATGGTGGCGGAGGACAGGCTGGCTACGCTCTGCAGCGTGCCGCCGACCAGACCAGGGTTGACAGGCGAGTTCTCATAGCCGACGTAGGGCGCGCCCATCGACGTGGCGTCGAAGGTGGCCTGCGTCTGCAGCTGAGCCGTACCGGCCTGCAGGACGAAGGAGGAGTGCTTGTCCGTCGACAGAACGAACAGGTGGCTTGCATCGACTACATAGACCGCGTAGTCGGTTGGGAACGGCACGCCGTTCAACTTGGAGGTAGCCATGGAAAGCTGTACACGACCATTTGCGTCAGCCGAGCCGTAACTGCCAGTCAGTGTGGACTGTGCGAAGTTGGTTGCAGCCAGGTTGGCATCACCCGTTCCGGAGATGGTGCCACCCGTCGCGGTGAACTGGCCGACCGAAGCAGCCGGTCCTGCAACCAGACCCACCGTGCAGGTTGGGAAGCAGGGCGCGTCACCCTGCAGACCGAAGACATAGCTGCCCGTCAGGCCCGCGGCAAACTTCGTCGTGTCCTGCAGCAGCATGGTTCCGGAGCCCTTGGTTCCGCCAAGCTGGTTGCTGTCGAACTGCACCATGCTTGCGACTGCGGATACCGTGACCGGCGAGACCGGTGCGCGGAGTGCGATGGCGTACGTGTTGGTGGACTGCACGGTGCCATCTGCGGCAAGCGTGCTGAGTGTGAGCGATCCGCGAAGATCCGTACCGATGGTGTAGGTACCGAGGAATTCGCGAGTCGCAATGGTGTTACCCGGTGCGAGTGACGTCTGGTGATTGCTGTCCATCTCACCCGCACTCACCACGCCCGTGCCGTCTGCCGTGAAGCTTGCAGCCGTAGCCGTGCGGTAGGCGAAGACACCCAGCAGGATGTCGTCATTGCCCTGGAAGAGATACGCGTACTGCCCCTTCAGCTTGGCGTCGTCCGGTGTGGTTGGGTAGACCACCAGCAACACCAGCGGCAGGCTTGCGGTCTTCGGCGTGCCCTCCGAGTCGGTTGCGGTGATGGTGAAGCTGCTGGCGCCCGGTGCCGTCGGCGTACCGCTGATGGTGCCGTTCGTTGCGAGCGACAGACCGTTGGGCAGCGCACCGGCAGTGACCGTGTAGGTGTAAGGACCAACGCCACCCGCTGCCTGCAGCGTCTGCGTGTAAGCCACTCCCACGATGGCGTTGGGCAACGACCCTGTCAGCGTCAGCGCAGGGATCGCCTGCACGGTGATGGTGACGGGAGCCGTCGTAACGTTCGCAGGATTTGCCGAGTCGGTTGCAGTTACGTTGACGTTCGTGACGGCTACCGTTGTCGGCGTTCCGGTGACGGAGCAGTTCGCGTTCAGGGTCAGTCCAGCCGGCATCGTTCCCGCAGGAACCGTGCAGGTGTAGGGTCCGGTACCGCCCGTGACACCGATGGTGCCCGTGTACGGAACAGTGACCGTGGCCGTGGCAGGAGACGTAAGCGTGAGCGTCGTCGTTGCCGCGTTCACCGTGATGGTGGCGGTGCCGGTCTTCGTCGCAGCCGGTTGGCTCGAGTCCGTTACCGTCACCGTGATAGGCGTTGCCCCGGGCGTGGTGGGCGTTCCGGTAATGGAGCAGTTACCGTTCACCGTCAGGCCGGGTACCGTGCCGCTGACTACCTGGCAGGTATACGGGCCCGTTCCACCCGTGACCGGGATAGTACCGGTGTAGGGCACGTTCACGGTTGCGGGAGTTGGGGAGCTGATCACGAGTGTGGATGGAGCAGCAGCGATGGTGATGCTGACCGGTCCAGCCGTTGTCAGTGCAGGATTGCCGCTGTCAGAGACGTTGATAGTCGGCGTGCTGGTGCCGGCCGTCGTCGGTGTGCCGGTGACCGTGCAACCAGCGCCCAGTGTCAGGCCCGCAGGCAGCGTGCCCGCACCCAGCGTGCAGGTGTAGGGTGCTGTGCCACCGCTGACCGGCAGCGTTGCCGTGTACGTCGTGCCGACAGTTCCGTTCGGCAGTGCGCCCGTACCAAGCACCAGCGCAGCAGGGCTGATCGCAATGCCGATGGTCGGTGTGATGGTCTGCGGCGGATTCGCCGAGTCGTGGATGGTAATGGTCGGTGTGCTGGTACCGGCCGTCGTCGGGGTGCCTGTGACCGTGCAGCCTGCACCGAGTGTCAGACCGGCGGGCAGTGTGCCCGAGGTCACGGTGCAGGTGTAAGGACCAGTGCCGCCAGAGACGGGGATCGTCTGCGTGTAAGGGACACCAACCGTGCCACCAGGCAACGAGCCCGTGCCAACCGTGAGCGGTGCCGGATTGACGGTGATGCTGACGACCGGCGTGATGGTCTGCTGTGGGTTCGATGAATCGTGAATGGTAATGGTCGGCGTGCTCGTGCCG
>JGI2924J29684_1078692_pt1 | contig 110977 bp, 110 predicted proteins | sample BenlonsequencITS_FD_29684 | JGI IMG/M metagenome (IMG submission 29684)
GCTTTCCTCTGGGATTGTTCTACGAATGCCCACTTCGCACCCTTCGGGTTGCTCGTGGTGCATTCACCCCCTGAACCCGCCTAGGGTTTGATGCAAAAATTCGTTCGACTTTATGGCCAGACCTCACGCCTGTGGTGAAAAATTGATCAGCAAACACCCAGGTTTCACATTCGCCCCACCAGTCCCAAAATGATGACGTTCCAGAGCGCCGCCTGACGGCAATTTGTGCCCACTTTGACACAAGTGGTCGATCGACGTCTCGAGCCGCTTAAACGGGCGATTATCGCCCCACCATTCCCGATGTCCGCTCCTCGCACGCTTTTTGTAATGACATTAGGATCTTTAAGCAGTGAATGAGGTGACAATGTCACCTAACAAAGGTGTCAAACAGCCCCAATCACTACCCCCTCCACCCCCGCACCCTTATCCAGAAACTCCCATGCTCCAACATTTCCAGAGGGGGCAGTTTCTGACATTAACCACATAACTCCTGCATCAAACCGCAGCTAACAGCCACACCCCTGCTGAAAATCCCGAATGGAAAACCATACCCAAGCAGACACCCCCACCCCTAAGTATTACCAATTACTCAAAAGTATTCAAAAAAAGTTTGTTATGTACGATTGACGGGACATATCGTGTCTGCCACGATTAAAGACATTGGTGATGTGAATCACTGCCTACTACATCGTGTTTCGTGACCCTGCACCTCCAAGTAAGGGCACGACAAACTTAGGAGACAAGATGGCTAGTACCTTCATTCAGGCCGACAGCCCTGAAAAAAGTAAGAAGCTGCCCCCACTCACAGAAGGTCCGTATAGAAAGCGGCTATTCTACGTTGCACTAGTTGCGACGTTTGGTGGGCTGCTCTTCGGATATGACACCGGAGTAATCAACGGTGCACTCAACCCAATGACACGTGAGCTCGGACTAACCGCGTTCACCGAGGGTGTTGTAACTTCTTCCCTGCTGTTTGGTGCAGCAGCTGGTGCGATGTTTTTCGGTCGCATTTCCGACAACTGGGGTCGCCGGAAAACAATCATCTCACTTGCAGTAGCTTTCTTTGTCGGCACCATGATCTGCGTGTTTGCTCCATCTTTTGCAGTAATGGTTGTCGGACGTGTGCTTCTTGGACTCGCAGTTGGTGGCGCTTCCACTGTTGTCCCTGTCTACCTGGCTGAACTTGCTCCTTTTGAAATCCGTGGCTCACTGGCTGGCCGTAATGAGTTGATGATTGTTGTTGGTCAGCTCGCAGCTTTTGTCATCAATGCGATTATTGGAAATGTTTTTGGACACCACGATGGTGTGTGGCGCTACATGCTGGCAATTGCCGCAATCCCAGCAATTGCCCTCTTCTTTGGAATGCTCCGAGTTCCAGAATCCCCACGCTGGCTTGTTGAGCGAGGACGCATTGATGAGGCTCGCGCAGTTCTTGAAACCATTCGCCCTCTAGAACGTGCCCATGCAGAAGTTGCTGATGTTGAACACCTAGCAAGAGAAGAGCACGCCGTTTCCGAGAAGTCCATGGGCTTAAGGGAAATTTTGTCCAGCAAGTGGCTTGTGCGCATCCTCCTGGTAGGTATCGGATTGGGTGTCGCACAGCAGCTGACCGGCATCAACTCCATCATGTACTACGGCCAGGTTGTTCTCATTGAGGCTGGTTTCTCCGAGAATGCAGCTCTGATCGCCAACGTGGCGCCAGGAGTGATCGCAGTTGTCGGTGCATTCATCGCACTGTGGATGATGGATCGTATCAACCGCCGTACCACCCTCATTACCGGTTATTCTCTCACCACCATTAGCCACGTATTGATCGGTATCGCATCCGTAGCATTCCCAGTCGGCGATCCTCTTCGCCCCTACGTTATCTTGACTCTGGTTGTGGTCTTCGTGGGATCCATGCAGACCTTCCTCAACGTAGCTACCTGGGTTATGCTCTCTGAGCTCTTCCCGCTGGCAATGCGCGGTTTCGCAATCGGTATCTCAGTGTTCTTCCTCTGGATCGCAAACGCGTTCCTCGGATTGTTCTTCCCAACCATCATGGAAGCAGTAGGACTAACCGGAACCTTCTTCATGTTCGCCGGAATCGGTGTGGTTGCCTTGATCTTCATCTACACCCAGGTTCCTGAAACTCGTGGACGTACCTTGGAGGAGATTGATGAGGATGTTACTTCCGGTGTCATTTTCAACAAGGACATCCGAAAAGGAAAGGTGCACTAAAAACCCAGACACTGCATAGATAACACGCTCCAGATTTTTCTCAGCCGCTGCCCCTCCCCTGCTTCGCGCAGGTGGAGGGGCAGCGGTGTTTTTCTTTAAAGTTTGGATTCCAAATCACCGAATTCGGGAGTGAAGCACACTCATATCCAATAGGTAGTTCCACCGCTTTCAATGCCACACGCGCAACGCTTTTGTTTAAATTCAACCGCCACTGTGAGCATATTTCCCAGGACTATCCACGCATTGCAGTGATTTCATTTTTTACCTGGGCTACCAGCAGCTTTACAAATGTCTTTCTTGCAGACACCGTATGAGCATTTGTGGCGCTTCAAGCTGTTCTCCATTTGCTTCAAGCCATGGTGTGATCACAGCCTCTTAATCACTAGGTTGCAACCGCCTCAATTCCACAAAATACGCAATAATACGACGACTCAGATATGAAAACCCTGCTATTAGCATTCCCGGACCAGCAAACATCGCCACCAGTCCAAGAACTGTCATTTCCTTTGGCCCCAGAAAAAGGAATGCTAAAAATACCGCTCCACCCACAAGGTAAACTGCATCCCACCTAAAATCATTCACTCTTGCGAATAGAAGTGGCCACCCGGTAAACAGGGAAACGACCCCTCCGACTACGAGAATCGTCCCGATAAAATTAAGCTTTCCAAACTCATCCGCTGCAGTTTTAATAAGAAAGTATCCTGCCGCAATACTTAAAAATTCAACAAACGGAATGATGAAATATCCGAGATCGTGGAGTCTTCTAAATTTTCGAGTCATAGTAAAGTTCGCTTAATCGCCATCAGAGTAGTAGCAGTGGGTATTTGCAAGCCTTTGACAAGTTACTAAACCGTGCTACCGAAACCCCTCGTGTTTAAATCTAGAAGTTTAAAGGGTGAAAACAGTCCATTACTTAAGCACCAATCTGCCATAATTTTTACCCCAACGCATAGGCTTAACGGTGTGAATGTGAAGTTAACTGACGCCGCCCGTGAAGCTGGAGTAGGTTACGGTACTGCTTCTCGCGCAATTTCTGGACGAGGTTCCGTTGATGCAGCAACCCGTGACAAAGTACTCGCCGCCGCCGAGAAACTTGGGTACCGAACCAACGCCATGGCTCGTGCACTTAGGGAAAACAAGACCCGCACCGTTGGCCTGATCGTTCCCGGCATTATCAATAAGTTCTACACCGAATCCGCCACTGTCCTCCAAGATGAATTAGACAAATCCGGATACCAACTAGTTGTTTCCACAACTGGAAACGACGCAGAAAAGGAACGTCGAGCTATCGAATCCATGCTCAACCGCCAGGTAGATGCAGTGGTGCACGCTCCAGTTAATCCCCAAGCGAAGTTTCCAAAGGGCTTCAAAGTGGTCGAGCTTAATCGTCGTAGCGATCTCAACCGACCTACTGTGACCAGCGATGATGCCACTGGTTTGAAGGAACTTGCTCTTCATATTTTGGATCAGGGATACCGAGATATAGGTATCATTGTCGGTCCTGCTGAGCTCAGCACCGCCCGAGACCGCAAAGCCGGATTCATCAACGCCCTCGAAACCGAAGCCACACAACGCGGAATCCGCGAAGAACTACGATTCCGGGTAGTTCACTCCCGCTACTCCCCCACCGGCGGTTATGAAGCATTCGCAGAATTCCGCAATGATCTCCCTCAAATCGTGGTGCCCCTGAGCACGCAATTAACTCTAGGAGTTCTCAAAGCAACCCAAGAAAACGGCATAAAAATATCGGATGACCTGGCACTTGCTTGTTACGGCGTCGCCGAATGGCTCGCAGTGTGGGGCCCTGGCATCACCGTTTTCGCACCAGACCTCCCAGCCATGGGCGCCGCAGCTGCCACGCAGGTTTTAACGCTTCTCGACGCCGCCCCACTCCCCGAAAACCACTTAAGCATTCCGGGGCAGCTCATTGTCCGTGGGACAACTCCAAAGGTTTAAAGGTAGAGGCGCACAATAATGAAAATTGAAATTTTCAGCCCAGAGGCCATGCAATCCGCTGAGTTCGCTCACCTTTTGTGGCTTGCTTCCGGCTATTCTGCAGCACAATTAGACCACACCATCACGCATGAGATTTCCCAGATGACCACCATCGGTATCTTTGAGGATGCTTCCCCCATCGCGTTTGCGTCCTATTTCAATGAACCAACTCGGGCGGTAATTGAGTACATCGCGGTCCTGGAATCTCATCAAGGAATGGGCCTAGGAAGCCAGCTTCTAAACGTTGTGGCGACGAGCTTCCCAGAGGTTTATTTAGAGACCGATGATGACGCGGTGGATTTTTATCGCAAACTTGGTTTTGTTATCTCGCCAAAAGAGCGGGATCCTCGTTGGCCAGATCGGGAACGCTACGCATGCGTGTGGAAAAGAGCTGAAGAAAGGGTCTAGCGCGGGTAATCTCTCTCGCTCAGCAGGACACCGTCACCTAGCTTTGTTTAGCGATAATGAGAAGTCCCGCACCGATGGGAAGAACCAGGGATCGGAGCCCTTCAGTTTGATCAACGTGTTCTCGGAATGACACAACCTGATCGGCCTGCGACAGAACATTGTCAACCACTAACAAGCCGCCATTTGCTAGAACTCATTGCAGGTCAGGCCACCAATTTACATAGAGTGATTGTTCGGCATCAAGGAAAATGAAATCCCATTGTTCATCGGCGGAATCGGCAAGTACGGTTGCTCCATCGGCGACGATTCGTTGAACTTTTTCTTCAACTCCAGCGGCGCGAAGGTTTGCTGCAGCATCCAAAGACCGCTCAGGATCATTGTCTACTGTTGTTAAATTCACGACATCTGCCATCCAAATAGTCGAGTAACCATTGGATGTGCCTAGCTCGAGAACTGACTTTGGACTAATTCCGTAGATGAGCGAGCGAAGTAGCGCAGCGCTTTCAGATTCAAGGTTTCTCCTGCGATCAAGCCGATCCGGTTGCTCTGCATCAAATTCCTGCCCCTCGGCATAAAGTTTGTCCAGAAAAGCTGCAAGATCAGGAGTCATAGAAGCTAAGAATACTCCTGGTTAAAGGGCAATTGTTGATGTATACAGGAAATCTCCGAAGCCTTCAGATACAAAGCTAGGTTGTTAACCCCCGTACCAACCGATCCAGCGCAGAAAGGTAACTTTGAAAAGCCTGCCGTCCATCACGAGTTAAATTCAGATGAGTGATGGGTGTTCGTCCATCAAAAGCTTTGGAAATTTTCAAATAACCGGCTTGTTCAAGTATTGCAGCGTGTTTAGAAAGCAACGAGTAGCTTACGCCCAGTTCTTCACGAAGACTTTGGTAATCAGCTGAATCAACAGAATTTAACGCGGCCATCAACGCCAGACGAACAGGTGAATGAATGGTGTCATTCAAAGCGATTCGTGCTTCTTCGAGATTCACTTGTTTCCTCTAACCACTAATTCCAAACCAACCAAAGCACCAGGAAGGCTTGCTCCCACTGCCACTGCTGTTGTAATTATCCACGATGTGTCATGAAATGTGGGAGCCGTCCAGAACCATCCACCAATCACTGCCACAACTACCGGTAAGATTCCTGCGCAGGTAAGACGCCATTTAAATCCCCGAGGATGAACCCGCCTAGTCTTCGCAAGCCCTCTAGACACCAAGATAATCAAGATAATAAATACGATTTGGGCGAGCATCCTTATGATCCCACCCCACTCCCACAAATGGGACTGAAAACTAACTGCAAGCAATACAGCAATTCCCATAGATTGAACTACAAGCAACCACCCCTCTGCTTGTGAAATGTTCCTCGGATTTCCAGACTGCGCCAAGTGAGCAGTGTGCGTAAAGCTTTTCATTCTCCCCGTTATAGCATTAGTTCTAGACGCAATTTTACGAATTGTCAACGACTTAATGAATTGAAAATAAAGACGATTGAGCGATCTCGAGGGGCACAATCCACCCATTAAAAAACCGCCCCGTCCGAAAAGGACGAAGCGGAATTTTTAGCTAGCAGTTAGAGCTTAGAGAGCACGAACCTGCTGAGCCTGTGGGCCCTTGGCGCCCTCGCCGACCTCAAATTCAACTGGCTGGTTTTCCTCAAGATTACGGAAACCGGAGCCCTGAATCTCAGAGTAGTGGACGAAGAGATCTGCGGAGCCATCGTTGGGAGCGATGAAACCAAATCCCTTTTCGCCGTTGAACCATTTCACAGTACCCTGTGCCATATTTGTACCTTTTCCTAATCAGGTGATGCTACGTTCGCCAGCATGATTCACCAGCGTCCGAGTCGTTGGAACTCCTCGTCAAACCATCTACCTTCACAGATGCTGCAGGGTAAAGGAAAACTAGGCGCTCACAGTTATATCTCTTATCAGCGCCTAAACACTGCGAATAGAAATCGCGACTAACGTCTAGTCTGCCATGAATCTGCGCTGATGGGAAACTTTCTTTTCAAAATTGGGGTGTAAAAGCAGACAATCCGGCACACTTTCTAACACACTTATGTCGTTTTATCTCCCAGTATTGCAAGGTCAGCACACTTCACCCCTCCTCACACACAATGTTTTTCCTGAGCTGCGAAAAATTAATGATCTGGTTGCGGCAATCTTCCAAAACCGGCATATACGACCAAATACATAGGATGATCAAAGATCCTTGGTCACCAGATCAAATAAAACGTCATATATGACCAAAACTAAGTCCCCTACAATCATCCTTGGTCTCCAAATGAACTGCGGTGAAAAACTGCTCAAAAGGCCCCGAAAAAGTAACCTCCCAGAATCGCCTCTCAAGGCCTTTAAGCCCTCGAGTGATACAAGCACCCATCGGAAAAAATCAACACCTTAAACAAGCGATAAACGCCGTGGTTTATTAATCTCGATTTCACGGTATCGAGTTCGCAACAGCAATACCGCAAACTCAATTTCTCGACTCCAATTTCGTGCCGTTTTTGGCTGTTTCCCTAGCGGTATCGACGGTGAGAAATCGAACTTAAAGCACATGTATCGTCCAACGGTCAGTGTGCAATCAATGCTCTGATCAGGTCGGAACTCGGGACCGAACAAAATGGTGAAAGTCAGGTTAGATTTAGTACCACTCCGAATTGCGATACAAGAAATCTTCAAGCCCAGGAGCGACCCACCCGACGGGGAGTGACCACATTTGAATCAGTTCAGGTACAAATTGTTTGCGCTCTTCGTCAAGTACAAGTGCAGCATAATCTTTTTCAAGTGTTGCTTCGATAAGGTTTTGACCTGGGTAAACAAAGGAGAATTCGCCAGGTGTGGTTAGTGCGGTCAAAAATATCAGATGAACCAATTGCCCTTTGTGTATTGGTTCACGAGCGATAGTGGCCTTATCAATCTGATCCCACACTAGATGATGATTCTTCAGCCTTCTTCCTTTGAGAAGCTTCTCGATATAAGCAAGTCCATCTGAACCATCTAATAGGCCGACGCAGCATTCATATTCTTCACTATCTTCAGACACGGATAAGAGAAACAAATTGTTGGAATACATGCCTGAACCCCTGCCTTTTGTTAGATGTGCTCGATCGTATATGCAGAAGGAGGGGTGCGTCGATAAGCATCTTTTTAAAAGCGCAACCTGCCCCGCAAGCGTTGCGGGGCAGGCGTAGTTTTTTTAAGAAACCAGGGACTCTTCGAGTGCCTTGTTGGCCTCGATCAGCACCTTAGCGGCTTCGTTGACGCCTTCTTCGCGACCGAGTGAAACATCCTCGTGTTCGATGTTGACCAGCATGTTTGGATCGACGCGGTGAAGTGCGCGGAGGAATTCGGTCCAGTAAGCAACGTCATGACCGCGGCCCAGAGCAACGAAATCCCAAGCAGAGTTCTTTGGCCATTCATTCGCCCACTCGTCGCCGCCCAAGTTGGTGCGGTTTTCGGATGGGTCAAGGCGTCGGAAGCTGTTGTCCAGCACACCGTTGAGCTGAGCCCATTCCTTATTAACTCGCACGTCTTTGGCGGCGGCGTGGAAGATGAGCTCGCCGAGGTGATCAATCACAGCGATTGGGTCCATCTGCTGCCAGAACAGGTGTGATGCATCCAGTTCGACGCCCACGTGGGTGGCGCCGGTGAGATCGATGAGCTTATGCACGTCAGCGGAGTTGAACACGATGTTCTGTGGGTGCAGCTCAAGAGCCACTTTCACGCCGTGATCTGCGGCGAAGCGGTCGGTCTCGCGCCAGAATTCAGCTGCGATATCCCATTGGTAATCAAGGACATCCAAGGCTGCGGAGTTCCACGCGTTGACAACCCAGTTGGTGTACTTCGCGCCTGGTTCGCCACCAGGAAGACCAGACATGGTGACCACACGGTTTTGGCCGAGGCGCTCTGCGAGGCGGATGGAACGTCGAATGTCTTCGGCATGCTTGTCCCCGATCGCCTTGTTGGGGTGAAGCGGGTTGCCGTTGCAGTTAAGGCCGTAGATGTCGACGCCGGTGCCTTCGAAAATCCCGAGGAATTCATCGCGGGCATCATCGCTGACCAGGATGTCATCGATGGTCGGGATGTGGGTTGCAGGCAAAAATCCGCCGGTGTTGAGTTCAATTCCGGTGAGACCTGCAGCTTTGATGGCTGCGAGCGCTTCTGGCAGGGTGCGGTCGTGGAAGATCGCGTTGTAGAGACCGAGTTTCATGGTGATGCTTTCTGAATAGTTTCTAGTTGTTTGCAGGGATCAGAGCAGCCGCTGGGACCGCAACGGTTTCGCCACCTGCTGCAGCTGACTGTGATACAGCATCAATGAGCTGCATATTGTGTAGCCCTTCTTCCAAAGTTGCGCAGCGTGGCAGGCTTTCAGCTTCGGAGATTCCTGCGATTTCTTCGAGGAATGCGCGCGCCTGGAAAACGAAGCCTTCGTTTTGGCCAATTCCCACGCCTGGTGCATCCATTGCAAGGCCGCCGCGCCAGTATGGGTGCTTTGGTCCGATGGTGATGGTGCGGTAGCCGGCTTCTTGGCTGATGTCACCGGAGGTTGCTGGGGTGAAGATTTTGAATTCGCCTGAGTTGCGGAAATCAAAGAGCACGGAGCCCTTTTCACAGAACACTTCAAAACCTAGGGTGTTTGGGTGTCCCTGGGAAATGCGGCTGACCTGGAGGGTTGCGGTTCCGCCACCGATGAAGGATCCGGAGAATGATGCAATGTCATCATTTTCCACTGCTTCGTATTCATCGGAAACTGCGCCGCCTTCGTGGCCGACAATCGCGCCGAGTGGCTTGGGGCGCTCGGTGATCACGGTGGACAACTGGCCACCACGGACGGCGGCGAAGTCAGATCCTGCAACGAATTCTGCCAGGTAGGTGAGGTGGCTTCCCACATCTGCCAGTGCGCCGGAGCCGTTTGGCCCCTTGTAACGCCAGCTGATTGGTGCCTGTGCATTGGATCCGTAGTCGGTCCAGTAGTGGCCGGTGACGTGTAGAACCTTGCCAAGCTCGCCGGACTGCACGAGATCACGGATGTGTGCCACGCCTGGGGAACGGCGGTAGGTCAGTCCGATGCGGGCGATGGTGCCATTTGTTGCTGCACGGCCGGCTGCCTCAATCATGGCTTCTGCATCTTCGATGGTGTCTGACAGTGGCTTCTCGCACAGCACATGCTTGCCGGATGCCAGAAGTGCTTCCACGATTTCGCGGTGCAGGAAGTTAGCCACCACGACGCTGACAACATCGATGTCATCGGCCTCAACGATCGCCTGCCAAGAGGTATCAAAGCGCTCAAAGCCAAAGCGTGCTGCGGTTTCTTCAGCTAGCTGCACGTTGGCATCCGCGATGGAAACCAAACGGATGTTGGGCAGAGTGGTGGAGTAGATGCTGGATGCGGTGCGGTAGCCCGCTGCGTGTGCTTTGCCTGCCATGCCTGCACCAATGACAGCTACGCGAAGTTCTTGCTGAGTCACTATGACCTCCTCGAAAAAGATGATGTGTTGTTAGACCATGTGGATCCGGTATTGTGATCCACTACGCAATTGGAGCGCTCCAACACAAGCTATATTTGTTTAAATGTCCTGTCAATAGTTCAAGAGAAAATCACAGAAGATGAGCACATCCCGCCCCACAATTTATGACGTCGCCAAAGCCGCAGGCGTCTCCAAATCCTTGGTTTCTCTCGTGCTTCGCGGCTCCCCCAACGTGAGCAAAGAATCCGAAGCCGCGGTCAAGACCGCGATAAAAAAGCTCAACTACCAGCCAAATCGCGCCGCATCAGACCTTGCGGCCAAGCGCACGCAGCTCATTGCAGTGCTTATCGACGACTACTCCAACCCGTGGTTCATCGACCTGATTCAAAGCCTCAGCGATGTGCTCACCCCCAAGGGGTACCGACTGTCCGTCATTGACTCATTAACCTCTCAAGCCGGCACCGATCCCATTACCAGTGCACTATCAATGCGCCCCGATGGAATCATCATCGCCCAAGACATCCCCGATTTCACTGTCCCCGATTCCCTACCCCCATTTGTCATCGCAGGCACCAGAATCACCCAAGCCAGCACCCATGATTCAGTGGCCAACGATGACTTCCGGGGCGCAGAAATAGCCACAAAACACCTCATCGATCTTGGACACACCCACATCGCCCACCTACGCGTGGGAAGCGGCGCTGGCTTACGACGCTTCGAAAGCTTTGAGGCAACCATGCGTGCACATGGCCTGGAGCCGCTTTCCAACGATTACCTCGGCCCCGCCGTTGAGCACGCCGGGTACACCGAAACCCTCGCACTACTCAAAGAGCACCCGGAGGTCACCGCCATTTTCTCCTCAAACGACATCACCGCCATCGGAGCACTCGGTGCCGCCCGTGAACTAGGTTTACGCGTACCTGAAGATCTATCAATAATCGGATATGACAACACTCCCCTCGCCCAAACCCGACTGATCAACCTCACCACCATCGACGACAACAGCATCGGCGTCGGCTACAACGCCGCTCTCTTGTTGCTGAGCATGCTTGATCCCGAGGCACCCCACCCGGAGATCATGCATACGTTGCAGCCCTCGCTGATTGAACGGGGCACGTGCGCGCCACGTGGATAGCTACCCCAAATACTTGGACTTCCTAATGAGGGATTACTTCGTCTCATTAGGATGATGGGTATGGACCTGCTCGAGGAACACAGTGTTCTTCTCAACATAAAACCAGATTCGAGCAGACCCTTTCGCAGTAGATTTATGTTGCCACCGATCATGCGCCTTCCCATTATGGTGAACGATACCCAATTCACCTTTAAGTCGGTAGTTCGTCGGCGTGGTCAACAGCGGCGTCACGGTCAAAAAATCCCACGTCTCTGCCATGGGGTTACGGATGCTTGCCACTAAATCTCGCCACCCTTTTGCTGCGTGAGTGGTAGCAAAGCGGCTTTCGAATTCGTTTTTCTTGCGCGGGCGAGGAACTAACTCGCTTTTCTTTCCAGCCACGCTTAGGGACGCTCCACCAGATGCGGATCGTCGTACCACTGCAGATCAGTGTTACTCAATCCAGCAGCAACAGCTGCTGCTGTTTCTTTCCATGAGGTCAGTTCAGTAAGAGCGAGGTGAGGTTGTTCGGTTGCAAACGATGCTCGTGCAGCGTCAAGAATCTCACGGGCACACGCCTCACGATCCGCCACTGACAGGGCCAGCATCCACGGGAATACTTTCGCCATACGTTCGGCTAACGTGCCCTGATGATCAGTGGCCACAGTAATTAACTGTGCAGCCAACTCCAGCAGGCGGGCTCGCCCGTCAGCTTCGCGCTGCGACATCAATACCAACGCTTCACCATCACGACGTGTCACAGTAATGGGATGTTCTTCAGCTTCGGCAAAGACTTCAGCAGAGCGTTTGCTCAACTCCGAGGAACGCCGGGTCCCATAGCGCAGATCAACTATCTTACTCATACCCCCACCCTATTCGGAACGTATTCGGAATTCTAGGTTTTACAAACGGACTCTAGGAGCGCCGGCGGGATGCGGCATCCCTAGAGACAGACGTCTAATTACCGCTAGCAGCCAGCAGCACTTCTCCTTAGCTCAACTCAATGGTGCGTTTTTCCGCAGCGCTCTGGGCTACAGCATCCAACACCTTGAGCACTGCAACACCTTCACGTGCAGGCACCGGCCCTGCGCCACCGTTTTCCACAGCCAAGGCAAAGGCATCGTAGAAGCGGGTGTAATCGCCTTGTGCTGAAGGAATCACCTTTGAGCCTTCATCGGTAACCAAGGTGCCCCACCGCTCCTCCGATTCGTAGCCCCAGTGTTCGCGGTCATTGGTTGGTCGAAGTCCCTGTTTGATCGCCACGGTCTGCACGTCGGTGTAGTTGGATACGTAGGAGCCGCGCTCGCCCACCAAGCGGATTTCCCAGGACTCCAAGCGGTCAATCTTGCTGGCAGAAATGTGCGATACGGCGCCCGATTCATGTTCCAACACGATGCGGAACCTTGCGTTGGTTGGGCCTTCTGGAAGGTCGATGGATCCAAGTTGGGCGGTGACAGAGGTAGCCGGCCCCATGAGAACCAGGGTCTGATCGACTACGTGTGAGCCCAGATCGCGCAGCAAACCACCTTCAGGACCTGCCTCCAAGGAATCAGGTTCGATCAGGTCTAGTCGCAGGTCCAGTCCACGCATCGCACCAAGTTCTTCTTGGATTCCCAGTGCCGTGACAATGTGGGTGTCGTTGCGCCTGTTGTGGAAGACGTTGAGCAGCACTCCAGCCTTTTCGGCGGCTTCGACAAGTTCCATGGCATCTGCGGCTGATGGTGCAAACGGTTTATCGGCAACCACTGCGACACCTGCGTTGATTGCTTCCAAGGCCAGTTCCCGGCGCGTGGCTGGAGGGGTGGAGATCACCACTGCATCGACGCCCAGTTCGAGGAGTTCTGTCAGCGATCCCACGATGGCAACATCTGGAAGATCTTCTGCAACGGCTGCTTTGGTGCCTTCGGAACGAGCAACTACGCCTACTAATTCGCAGTGCGTAGAAGCTTGGATGTAAGGGGTGTGAAAGAGCCTGCCGCCGACACCGTAGCCAACGAGTCCGATTCGAATAGTCATGTTTTTATACCTTTCAGAAGTGGGTTTCTAAGAGGAGGAAAAGGCTCGGGCACCGCCGTCGCGAGGCAAAGATAGTGCGCCGATTAGAGGAATGAGGAACAACGCTGCTGCCAGTGGGAATGCCCAGTTGGCGGTGGGTGCAAGGGACATGGCGATGACTGCTACCGCAATACCCAAAGACATGCCTAGTTGGTGCAGGGTTGCTGATAACACGTTGGCGTTGCTGGTTTGTTCTGGTGAGATATCGACAAACTGCAAGGTGTTGTAGGCGCTGAAACCGAGGGACCTTAATGCGCCCGAAACAAAGAGCAGCAGCACGATGAGAACCAGTGGGGTATCTGCACGAACGAACAAAAAAGTTGCCAATACCAAGGCGCCAGCAGCGTTAGAAAAGACCAGTACTGGTTTGAAATTCCAGCGTTTAATGATCGGCGTGGTGAAAGGTTTGATTGCCACGTTGCCTGCGAATAGTGCGACCACCATGGCACCCGCTAATGTTGCAGACCACCCAAACGCCACTTGGAAGAGCAAAGTGAACATGAATGGTGCTGCGGTGATTACCAAGCGGTAGATACTTCCGGAGGAATTACCCACTCGGAAACCTGGGATGCGCATGATGCTGAGATCAAAAAGTCGGCCTGGAACTCGCAGCCAGCGCACTACAAAACCGCATACCACCGCAGCACTTAAGACGAGGCATGCAGCGATAGTAAGTTCAGCCGAACTTCCCCTGGAAATTAACTCCGCAGCCACGGTCAGCGCCACCATCACCAGCATTGCGCCGAGGAAACCTGGAAGATCAAATCGTTTCACATTCACGGCAGTGTTCTTGGGCAGGATGAATAGTCCAGCAATGATCGCGATGATTCCTAAGGGCACGTTGAGGAGGAAGATCCATCGCCAACCAATGGTATCGGCAAGAAGACCTCCCAGAAGTGGGGCGATCACTGGGGCAACCAGAGCTGGCCAGGTTAAAAACGCGATGGCATCAAGGAGATCTTTGGGATCCGTTCCCCGGATTACTGCTAATCGCCCGACTGGGACGAGTAGTGCACCACCAAGACCTTGGATAACGCGAGCACCGGTAAGCACAGTCAGCCCCGGCGCCACTGCACAAACCAAGGAGGCTGCAGTAAACACCGCTAAAGCCAGCAACAGGACTTTGCGCACACCAAATCGATCCGCTAGCCACCCTGCAGCCGGAATGCCAGCTGCTGCGGCTGCCAAGTAAGCAACCAGTGCAATGCTGACATCCACGGCGTCAATACCGAAGTCACGAGCAATAGCTGGCACTGCGGTTGTCAGGATGGTGCCGTCGAGGATTTCTAGAAACAGTGCTCCCGCGGCAAGTAGCGCAATGGGAACGCTAAAGGACCGATCATTGCGCATGGCGTCGATGTCCAATCAGATGAAAGGGTGAAAGACGGTCTCTCCTCCTTAGATCTAAAGAAAAGAAACCGTCTTGGTAGTTTCGAGATAACTCTATGCGTTTTCGATGAGTGAGCGGATTTTCTCCAGCTGGTAGCGGGATACTTCATCTGCTGCTTCATCTTCTGCAAACACGTTGGAGACCAACAGTGCATCTTCACGGTCAAGGTAACCGGTAGAGCGCAGCAGTGAGAAGATCTCTTCAAAGTTCACATCGCCATCACCGATTTTTAGGTGCTGGTGCACGCGCACTGCGTTGCCTGGAGGGTTAGTGATGTAGCGCAGGCCGTGGGATTTGTGGTGGTCGAAGGTATCTGACAGGTACACAGCCCCAAGGCGATCGCCTACTGCTGGCAGGATTGCCTCAGCCTGATCACCCATGTGGAATGAGTGAGGTGCCACGTAAACAAAGCCCACCTGCTTGGAGTTCAGACCGCGGATGACTCGCCATGCTTCAATACCGTTTTCCACGAAATCATCAGGGTGTGGGTCGATGTTGAACTTGATGCCCTCTTTTTCCAGGATTGGCAGGAGTTCTTCCATGGAGCGGTAGAAGGCATCTTCGGAATCCTCGGAGCGTTCTGGGCGTCCAGAAAACTCCGTGTTGAGGGTGTCTACTTCCAGATCAACGGCCAACTGGATGATGCGCTTGATGTTGCGTACTGCTGCAACACGCTGGGTTTCCTCCGGCCAGGAAATACGCTGCACTGGCAACAGTGCAGGAATGGTGACTCCGGCATCCTTGGCACGCTTTTTCAGGGCTGCCACGAGATCATCGTCTGCCTTGGGGTGGCGGAAGAAAGGACCGAAATCTACATGAGGGGTCAGCTGCATGTATTCATACCCCAAACGTGCGGTGACGTCGGGGAAATCCAACAGATCGTAATCATGGTGGAAGGGGGTGGGATCAAGAGCAATACGAACCACGTTCAAAACTCCTTAAGCGTAGAAATCTGGGCGAGGTGCCGCATCAACTGGGATGACGCCGCCGTCGAGTGCCTTGACACCAGCTTCGCATGACAGTGCAACCAGGTAACCATCCCATGCGTTAGGGCCTGCGACCAGGGTGCCTTCGTGGACTGCGTCGACCCAGCTCTGGATCTGGCGGTCGTAGGCGGTAGCGAAACGGGTGGTGAAATCGGTGTGTTCGTTGATCAGGAATTCACCGTCGCGCCAGCGCTGCATTCCGGATGGCTGGCCGATGCGGGCAAGTCCCTTTTCAAAGACCGCTTCGGTTGCTACCTGGTATCCGAATTGAATGTTTACGTTCATCTCTACGTCGACAAGCACGCCGTTTTCGAGCTCCATGATCACCAGGATTGGTTCCTTGAGGCCGGAGTGCGCCAGTGAGGAGGTCTTTGGGTACTTCACTTCAACGGAGACAACTCGGGAGCCTGCGAGCCATGGGATGACATCGAATTCGTGGACGACGGAGTCGGTGATCAGCATGGACTGGGTGTAGCTCTCACCAACACTTGGGTTGCGGTGCAGGCCGCGGAGCATGAGCAGTTCGCCAGCTTCGCCGGATTCCACCAATTTGCGCAAGTTGTTGTACTCAGGGTCGAAGCGGCGCATGAAACCAACCTGGATGTGTGGCTTGTCCAGCTTCTGCTCCAGCTCGACGATGCGCAGTGAGGATTCAGAATCTGGGGTCAGTGGCTTTTCACACAGGATGGGAAGGCCTGCTTCTAGTGCTGGGACAAGTACTGGCTCATGGAACTGACCTGGTACGGCGATCAGCACTGCGTCGACAGCATCGGCTGCGATAGCATCTTCAATGCGAGTGAAGGCCTGTGCACCCGGCGCGTCTTCTGCAGCTGCAGCGGCACGTGCTGCGTCGGGCTCAATAATGGCAGAGATGTGTGCACCAGAGGTGCGGTTGTTGATGCGATCGATGTGGTCAGCACCCATGGCTCCTGCACCGACAACTCCAACGCGAAGGCTCTTGCTCATAATTTTTGTACTCCTTGAGATGATTTAAGTGGTTAGTTGACGCGTGCGAAGTGGGTGCAGCCGAAGATGTGCTTGCGGGTGCGCTCAGCGATTGGGAATGGGTAATCGATGTCGCAGCCGTACATGTCTTGTTCCACGATGGCGAAGATCTCGGAGTCGATCTTGGAGACAGCTTCGATGATTGGGGCCAAGTCTGGGATGCCGTGTGGTGGTTCGATCATGATGCCTTGGGCTACGGCTTCGGCAAATGGGGTGTCGTTCTTTAGTACGTCGAAAAGCAAAGTCGGATCGACCTGCTTGAGGTGCAGGTAACCGATGCGCTCTGGGTGCTGCTCAATGAGCTTGACGTTGTCGCCGCCGTAGTAGGCGAAGTGGCCGGTGTCGAGGCAGAGGTTGGTGTAGCGCGCATCGGTTTCTTCCAGGAAACGCAGTACTTCGCGGGTGGTGCCGATGTGGCTGTCAGCGTGGGAGTGGAACTGCTGCTTCATGCCGAACTCTTCCAGCAGCGCCTTGCCCAGGCGGTCGTGACCGGCGGCAAGCTTTGCCCACTTCTCATCATCAAGGGTGCGAGCTTCCAGTACTTCGCTGGTTGCGTCGGAGCGCCACAGGTCAGGGATAACAACGAGGTGCTCAGCACCCAGCTTGGAAGCAAGACCAGCAACGTCGAGAGCCTGATCCCAGGCGCGCTTCCACTGCTCTTCACCCTTGTGGAATCCGGTGAACACGGTGCCAGCGGACAGCTTCAGGCCGCGCTTGCCCAGTTCATCTTCAAGCTGGTTGGCATCGGTTGGCAGGTAGCCGTATGGGCCAAGCTCGATCCAGGTGTAGCCAGCTTTGACGACCTCGTCGAGGAAACGCTCCCAAGGGATCTGCTTTGGATCCTCTGGGAACCACACGCCCCACGAGTCAGGTGCGGTGCCGATGCGCAGGCCTGGGTTTTCGCCAGCCACAGATGAAGCTTTGGTGGATGCAGGTACAGAAGTGGTCATGGTGTTTCTCCTTAAATACGTTTTGGTTTAGCCAACTGGTTTAGCCGAGCAGCGGACGCTGGAGGGCTTGGTTTTTCAGGTAATCTTCACGAGCCGCGTTGGTGCTATCCAGAGTGGACGTCTCCGACACCGGCACGTCCCACCAACCAGCACCGTCTGGTGCGTAGATCAACGGATCGCTGTTGATGTGGATGAAGGTGGATTTCTCCGAAGCCTTCGCGGTTGCCATCGCTGCTTTGAGATCCTCGATCGCATTCGCGCTTGGTTCCACTTCAATGACATCCATGCCGTAGCTGCGTGCATTCATCGCCAGGTCAACAGGCAGAATCTGCTCGCCCTGGAAGTTTTTCGCCTCAGCGTCATATTCGCGGTACCAAGTACCAAAACGCTGCGAACCGACAGTTTCAGACAGGTGGCCGATGGAGGCATAACCGTGGTTTTGGATGAGCACCACAATCACCTTGATACCTTCTGCCACGGCCGTGACCAGCTCAGTGTTGAGCATGAGGTAGGACCCATCACCAACCATGATCACCACGTCGCGGTCATCGCCTGCGGCATCAAGTCCACGCTTCGCGCCGATACCGCCCGCGATTTCATAGCCCATGCACGAGAACGCATATTCCACGTGGTAGCCCAGCGCATCGCGCACACGCCACAGCTTGTGCAGGTCACCAGGCAAGGATCCAGCGGCCTGCACAATGACGTCTTTTTCGCTTGTCGACGCCTGCACCGCGCCGATGATCTCCGGCTGTCCAGGCAGCGCAAGACCGGAGGGGGCAAAAGACTTATCTACTTCTGCGTCCCACGCAGCCTTTTCCTTCGCGATGCGCTGCGCGTAATCCTCTGCCACGGTGAATCCCTGCAGGGCTTCAGCAAGCTCCACAATTGCCTCGCGTGCATCTGCAATCACAGGCAACTGAGTGCCATGCTTGTAAGCATCGAAGGAAGCAACATTGATGTTGATGAAGGTGACATCAGGGTTTTGGAACGCAGTGCGAGATGCGGTGGTGAAATCGCTGTAACGAGTACCGATACCGATGATCACATCAGCATCACCCGCAATGCGGTTGGCAGCCAACGTTCCGGTGGCACCCACACCACCTAAGTTTTGTGCATGATCCCACGCCAACACGCCACCACCAGCTTGGGAGGTACCCACTGGAATGCCAGTCTGCTCCACAAGTGCCTGCAGCTGCGTTTCCGCATCGGAGTACAACACTCCGCCACCAGCAATGATCATCGGATTCTTAGCGTTTTTGATGACTTCAATCGCACGAGCCAACGCAGCACGCTCTGGACGTGGGCGCCTAATGTGCCACTCACGATCCTGCAAGAACTCCACCGGCACATCGAGCATTTCAGCCTGCACATCTTCTGGAAGCGCAATGGTGACCGCACCGGTTTCTGCGGGATCAGTCAACACACGCATCGCAGCCAACGCAATAGAGAACAACTGCTCCGGGCGCTGCACCCGATCAAAGAACTTAGACACAGGGCGGAAAGCATCATTAACCGTCAGCCCGATATCCCATGGCTGCTCCAACTGCTGCAACACTGGATCCGCCACGCGGGTGGCAAAAGTATCACTAGGCAGCAGCAACGCTGGCAAACGGTTGGTGGTAGCAAGAGCCGCACCGGTTAACAGGTTGGTCGCGCCGGGTCCAACAGATGCGGCAGATGCGTATGTGCCACGACGGCGGTGCATGCGTGCATATCCAACAGACTGGTGCACCATCGCCTGCTCATTACGAGCCTGGTAGTACGGCATGAGCTCAGGTTGTTCAACGTTGTACTGCTTGAGTGCCTGGCCAATGCCAGCAACGTTTCCGTGTCCGAAAATTCCGAACATGCCTGGAATGGTGCGCTCGCGGATATCGCCGTCGACAGTCCACTGGTGACCAAGGAATTCAACCAGTGCCTGGCTAACTGTCATTCTCTTCGTTTCAGCCATGAAATTTTATCCCTCCTTGTTTGCGTTCTCATATGGCAAGCGATCATCAAATGCTTGCCCGGTCCATGTATCTCGAACCCAGGCGTGCGCTGGGTCATCGTTAATCAGCCAGATTCTCTCCGGATCAGGTCCTGCCATGACGTTGAGGTAGTACAAGTCATAGCCAGGTGCTGCCACGGCAGGGCCGTGGTATCCGAAAGGAACTAGCGCGATATCGCCGCTGTACACCATGGCGTTGATATCGATCTCCCCCGCTGGTGAGGAGTAGGTGGAAAACATTCCGAAAGCTCCTTCTGCTGCTTCGGCCCTGCCACCAACTCGCGATGGGGCGCTTTCGAAGTAGTAGATTTCCTCCAGCTTGGACTCGTGTCCTGGGATGTGCTCATCATGCTTGTGTGGAGGGTAAGAGCTCCAGTTTTCACCTGGGGTGATTACTTCACACACGATTAGTCGAGCAGCATCGAGAGCTTCCGGGGTGCCAAAGTTGTGGACTTGTCGGCTCGAGCGGCCAGCTCCACGCAACTCCACAGGAGTTTCTGCTGGAGCGATGTACTTCCACTCCTTGGGTTCCTGAGTGGGAGCTTCCGCCACGGCGACTCGTCCCTGACCACTGAGCGTTGCTGTTTGTCCAGTGGGGAGGTAGAGCACATCGGTTGGTCCATCAAAGACTGACTTTCTTCCGTGAAGATGGGTCACCTGACCATGGTGGGCAACATCGAAGCTGCCCTGAAGTGGAATGAAGATGCGTTCCACACCAGTGTCATTCAGTTCAAGCGATTCACCACTGCCCAGTTCGGCAATGCGGATGCCGGTATATTCCCAACCTGGGGTGGTGGCATCGACAACGCTTTGCCAACCATCTCGGGCCAGTTCGCCCTTCTTATGGAACCAACGCATAGTCCTGTGCTCTCCTTCAATTAATCGTTCTGTGGGAAACCGAGGTTAATGCCACCGTGGGTTGCTGGGTCGAGCCAACGGCTGGTGATCGCCTTTTCCCTGGTGAAGAAATCAAAACCTTGAGTGCCATATGCCTTGGCGTCACCGAAGAGGGAGTTCTTCCAACCACCGAAGGAGTGGTACGCAACAGGCACTGGGATTGGTACGTTGATGCCGATCATGCCCACTTCGATCTCATGCTGGAAGCGGCGTGCCGCTCCACCATCGTTGGTGAAGATTGCGGTTCCGTTGCCGAATTCACCGGAGTTGATCAGCTCAATTGCCTCGTCGAAGGATGCGACACGAACGACAGAGAGGACCGGGCCGAAGATTTCTTCGGTGTAGGCGCGGGACGTGAGTGGGATGTCGTCGATAAGCGTAGGGCCGAAGAAGAAGCCCTCCTCGTGCCCGTCTACGGCGCAGTTACGCCCGTCCACGATGATCTTGGCGCCGTCGGCCTCAGCGATGTCGACATAAGAAGCGACCTTGTCGCGGTGGACGTCGGTGATTAGTGGGCCCAGGTGCGGCTCGCCCTGCTCGTCGCCGGCACCGTTGCCGATGCGCAGGGTGTCGATGCGCTCCTTGATCTTCTCAATGAGCTCGTCGGCAACAGATTCAATAGCCAAGACCACAGAAACAGCCATGCAACGCTCACCGGCAGCGCCGTAACCTGCGTTGATTGCCTGATCGGCAACCAGATCCAGATCAGCATCTGGCAGCACCAGCATGTGGTTCTTCGCGCCGCCCAACGCCTGGACGCGCTTGCCGTTCTTCGCGGAAGTCTCGTAGATGTACTTTGCGATTGGGGTGGAACCCACGAAGGAAATCGCAGAGACATCAGGGCTGTTCAGCAAACCATCAACAGCCAGCTTGTCGCCCTGGAGCACGTTGAATACGCCGTCTGGAAGACCAGCTTCCTTCCAGATCTGAGCCATCCACAGCGCTGCCGAAGGATCCTTCTCTGAAGGCTTCAAAATAACTGCGTTGCCTGCAGCGATTGCGATTGGGAAAAACCACATCGGCACCATCGCAGGGAAGTTGAACGGGCTGATGATACCGACAACACCCAGTGGCTGCTTCAAGGAATACACATCAATGCCGGTGGAGACGTTCTCGTTGAACGCACCTTTAAGCAGGTGTGGGAAACCGGTAGCAAGCTCCACGACTTCCTGGCCGCGCAGGATTTCACCCATGGCATCGGACAAGACCTTGCCGTGCTCTGCAGTGATGATCTCCGCCAGCTCACCCTTGCGAGCATTCAGCAGCTCACGGAAGTTGAAAAGCACAGCTTGGCGCTTAGCGATAGACAGGTTGCCCCACGTCTTAGCAGCCTTGGTGGCAGAAGCGATGGTGGCATCGATCTCTTCCTGGCTAGCCAGCGCAACATTGGCGGTGACCTGGCCAGTTGCAGGATTGTAGACAGGAGCGGTCTTGCCGGAAGTGGATGGGGAAATCGCGCCGTCAATCCAGTGCGAGATGGTTTGTGGTTCAGACATGTGTGTAAATTCCTTAAATGCTCTGCGAAGTGAATTGTTGAATATCTGTGTGAACAAGTCGCGCTGCGGTATCAACAGCGGCGGCGACATCGCCGTCTTGCGGATACAGCAGAGTGCGTCCCACGGTCAGGCCACGCACACCCGGCAGGGTGAGTGCATGCTCCCAGGATGCGAAGGTGGCATCTGGATCGTTGCCGCCTTCGCCGCCCAACAACAGGGTTGGCATGGTGGTGGATTCCATGACGCGCTCCATCTCCTCCACCACTGGAAGCTTCATCCAGGTATAGGAAGAATCATTGCCCAGACCAGCAGCAATGGCGACAGATTGGATAACTGCATCGGTGGAAAGATCATTGACCACCTTGCCGTTTACCCAGTTACTCATGAACGGCTCGAGCATGATGGGCAGCTGTGCTGCTGCAGCCTCATTGACTGCATGCGCGGTGGCTTCCAAGGTCGGGGCGGTTCCGGCGTCGCTCAAGTTGATGCGCACTAGGGTTTTCGCGAAATCCACGCCACGATCAACCATGGAGGACACGTTGTAGCCGGTGTAGCGATCATCCATTTCAAAGGAAGCGCCACGCAGGCCACCACGGTTCATGGAGCCAACCACGATCTTGTCATCGAGCAGTCCGAGCGCCGCCAGATCATCAATGATGTCTGGAGTTCCCAGCACACCATCCACACCCGGGCGAGACAGTGCGATAGCCATGCGTTCGAGCAGTTCATAGCGGTTAGCCATGGCGGTTTCATTGTCGCCAACAGCAAGTGCGCCGCGCGCTGGGTGGTCGGCAGCCACGATAAACAGCTTGCCGTCCTCACCGAGCAGTTCACGCTTACGGCGCTGCTTGAAACGTTCCGCCACCATCGTGGGTTCAGCCGCACGCATCCGCCTTAGGGCTTCAAAGCTCTCTGGGGAGATAATCGGAGGAGTCATATCAGACTTTCTGGTTGAGGGAGGCTTCCACCTCATCGGTAGTAGGCATTGCGGTGGAGCATTCAAGACGGGACGCCACAAGCGCACCCGCGGTGTTGGCAAAACGGAGAACCTTTTCCAACGGCCATTCAGAGAGCAGACCGTGGCACAGCGCGCCGCCGAATGCATCGCCGGCACCAAGACCGTTGATGACATCGACGAAGAACGGAGGAACTTCTACGGTTTCGTCCTTGGTCATCGCCATGACACCCTTAGGTCCCTGCTTGACGATGGCCAACTCCACACCGCGTTCCAACAGTGCTCGGCCCGCGCGCTCTGGCTCGGTCTCGCCCACTGCGATTTCGCATTCTTCCTTGTTGCCAACCGCCACCGTGGAATGCTGCAACGCCCATTCCGCCTGCTTGGTGGCCTCTTCTGGGGATTCCCAGAACATTGGTCGGTAGTCCAGATCAAAGATGGTGTGGCGACGGTTCGCACGAGTAGTCAAGATCTCGCGGTGTGTGCCGCGGCTTGGCTCTTCACTGAAACCAGTGAGTGTGAACCACAAAATATCGGCTTCGCGCACATCGTCCAGGCTGACGTCTGCGGATTCAATATTGAGATCCGGAGCCTTTGGTTCGCGGTAGAAGTACAGTGGGAAATCATCCGGTGGGAAAATTTCACAGAAGGTCACTGGGGTCTTAAAAGTCTGATCGGTGGCAACGTACTGGTTGTCCACGCCCAAACGCTCCAGCTCAGCAAGCAGGTACTCGCCGAAAGGATCATTTCCCACACGGGACAGCAGTGCGGAATTGTGTCCATGGCGGGCGGCTGCAACAGAAACGTTTGCTGCGCTTCCGCCGAGGTACTTGCCGAAAGATTGAACATCGGCCAGTCCTACTCCACTTTGAAGTGGGTAAATATCTACGCCCAAGCGGCCGATAGCTAGGACTTCGTGAGTGCTCGTCAAGTTAGTCATGTGGCGATGCAACCCTTCACTCATTTTTGATGGAATGTGGCGACCCTCACGATCGCATGTCATGACAATAACACATTGTCCTGACAAAGCAATACATTTCCGAAAATTTTCTAAAACGATTCCCGAAAACGCGCAAAACCCCAGGGCAACGCCCCGGTTTTCATTCAAAGATTTTGCTTGTCGACGAAAACCCCCTCGCTTTGGAAGGTGCGGGGTTAACAAAGTTGCACGTTATGACCTGCAAACTCTGCCCTTTTCACTAAGTTTCGCTACTCATTCCCTAATGCAAGTGATAATGTCAGATCAATAAAAGCCCTGGATGACACAAAAGTCCTGCATGAACACGGATTTACCAAGACCACCACCCGCAACTCAGTTACATTGTTCAAATGTCCTAACACATTTACATGAGCTTGTTGGGTGGGCAACGAAAGGAGACATCATGACCACCGAAGCTCCCATTTGGCCAGCCGAACTCTTCGAAGACCTCGACCGCAACGGACCAATCCCCCTCTACTTCCAAGTAGCCCAACGCCTCGAAGACGGCATCCGCAGCGGAGTCCTCCCACCCGGAGCACGCCTAGAAAACGAGATCTCCGTGGCGAAACACCTCAACGTATCCCGCCCCACCGTCCGACGCGCCATCCAAGAAGTCGTAGACAAAGGCCTCTTAGTTCGCCGCCGCGGTGTTGGCACCCAGGTCGTCCAAAGCCACGTCACCCGCCCAGTCGAACTGACCAGTTTCTTCAACGACCTCAAAAACGCCAACCTGGACCCCAAAACCCGAGTCCTCGAGCACCGCCTCCTTGCAGCAAGTTCCGCCATCGCAGAAAAACTCGGAGTTTCCGCAGGTGACGAAGTCCTCCTCATCCGCCGCCTCCGCTCCACCGGAGACATCCCCGTAGCGATCCTGGAAAACTACCTCCCCCCAGCGTTCAACGACGTCTCCCTCGACGAACTAGAAAAGGGTGGACTCTACGATGCGCTGCGCAGCCGAGGTGTTGTCTTAAAAATCGCCAACCAGAAAATCGGTGCGCGCCGAGCAGTCGGTGAAGAAAGCACCCTCCTCGACATCGAAGACGGCGGACCACTTCTCACCGTCGAACGCGTTGCATTGGATAATTCCGGCCAAGTAATCGAGTTGGGAAGCCACTGCTACCGCCCAGATATGTACAACTTTGAAACCACTCTGGTGGCCAGGTAAGAAATAAACCAAAGAGCCCTTCTGAACTGGAGCTCTTGGTCTGATATGGCATTTTCAAGGCTGGAAAACTGCTCTATCAGACCAAACGGATGCTGAATTTCAGGGTCTTTGGTCTGGATATGCAGCAGCGCTCCAAGGCGTCGAGTTTCTCAAACGAGCATTGGTATCGATGACACCCTGAAAGGCCCTTAGAAGCGATTCTGTGAGGTCGAGTTCCCAGGGTTTGAGTGCAAGTTTTTTACGTGAAGGTGCCCCGACCAGACCATACGGCCAACGGAGTGGGGTTCTTTGGATTTTCGGTCACATGGGCTGGTTTCTAGACTGTAAAACCAAACCAGGTGACCGACCCACTTAAGAAAATGGGATCTTCGGTCACCTGGTTTGGTCCAGCGGATGGAGAGCGAGTGAAAGCTAGTTCTCCGCCTTGGGTTCCTCTATCTGTTGGGGAATGCGCGACTCGGGAACCTCAGCGCCTACTGGAATGGGGGCGTCAAGAAGCGATAAATCTTTGGTGTTTGTGATGATTCCCGGGACGAAAGCGTAGCTGGAGTCGTTGCGGGCTTCGGCCCAATTACTCCAGAGGATGTAGATAGCCAGACCGTACATGACAACGCTGACCACGATGATGGTGACATAGGAACCGATTACGTTTTCCCACATCAGGTTCCATGAAAAATGCAGTGCGAAGGCGATGAGAGTCCAACCGATCGCCACGCCCCAGCGCCAGGCGACTGTTTTTCGTGCGCGGAAGAATGCCAACGCGATGCCGTAACCTGCGAATCCGGTGAGCAACGTATGGATGAGTGGGCCCAACATGGTGCGGTATTGCCACATCATAAGGACGCCGTCGAGGTCAGCGTTGGGGTCCATGATTGCACCGGTGGCGCCATAGAGGAGGTTTTCGTTGACCTCAAAACCTAAGCCCACTAGCGCGCCGGTGATAAATCCATGCCACGGACGGTTGAGTTGGCGGAAGCTCAACAAGATGATGGCAACGCCTAACGCTTTGGCGATTTCTTCTGGATACGCTCCGGTGAAACTCATGGCAACGAAATCCCAGCCGAGTTTGTCCGTGAGATCCATGACCGGACCGGCAAACAACATGACGATGCCGAAACCAACGAACGCGCCCCACAACAATGATGACGCCGCCCACGCGAATCCGCCTCCCTTCTTGCTGCCGGAGCCTTTAAAACGTGGCCACAGCGGGGTGCGACTTAACAGGAAAACAATGACTACCAAGTAGAGCACCGCGAACACTATATTCACGAGGACAGAGATGCCATCCACGAAGATGAACGTGGCCAAGCTCAAAAACAGCGCCGGGGTTGAGAGGAGGATGGCAACCCACAAGGTGATGCTAAACATGCGACTCATAGGGATTCTCCTTCAAGGTTGGGAATGACGGAGCCTGGGCCAAAAAGATCGGGGTACTGATCAAAGAAATCATTGGGCAGCTCGAAGGGACGATCCCCGCCGGGGGTGTCTTGCCATGGCTCCTCTTCCAGCATCAGGGGGAAGTCCTGCTGGTACGGCAACCCGCGGTCAGCGGCCATGCTGGACCAAATGTGGGTGCTGTAATAATCCAACGAGGTGCCGTTGATAATTGCGATCGCTGTGAGGTCTTCATAATCACCCGAACCCTGCACGCTCAGTGCCACGATAGGCAGCGTCCACAAAGATCCTTCTTGCTGACCTGGCACATACAACGCATGCGCACGGCCATCTTCGCTAGATACTGCCTCTAGGCTGTCATCCACACTGGTTATCAGCGATGAACCCACCATGCGACGCAACGTATTGGACGGATCTTTCACGCCCTCGACGATCATGGTCACCACCGTGGTGTCCCCGTTGCAGTCCCAATACTTCTGTGTGATTTCATCAGATGTTTCCTCACACAGCACCGCAGCGGATTCCTCCGTGGTGATTGGCACTGACCAATCCACACCCAGAAGATCGATTTCTAGCTGCTTGTAGTCATTGGCTTTATCCGGAACCACCAGGTTGATCAACGTTGGAAGCAGCAACAAAACAACTGCCACACCCACGATTGACCACCACAGGCCACCTCGGCCTTGAGGTTTCAGCTGGTACTTGCCCTCGATTACGCTCACACTGACAGGCTACCTTCTGGGGTGGACATGATCCCCAACGCTCAACCCACTTGTGGCACCAACCACAAACCCTGTGGCGGTAAATCCCCTAGAGTAGGCCACATGAAGGATCTTTATCGCTTTGTCAATGGCCTGTGGCTTGACACCCACATCATTCCCGACGATCGCGCGGTGGACGGCACGTTCCACAAGCTGCGCGATGATGCTGAAGAAGACGTCCATGAGATCGTCAAGGAAGACACTGGACGCGCAGGCACACTTTATGCCTCATTTATGGATACTGACGCCATCAACGCTGCTGGTGTTGCACCGCTCGATGCGGATCTGAACAGGCTGTCTGTTGCTAACTCATCGTTTTTCGCAGCTGCTCTCGGCGAACTGGACCGTGAAGGCGTTGGCGCGCCAGTAGGTTTCTGGGTGGAGAAGGATTCTTCCTCCAACGAATCCGTCGCCTATGTCATCCAGTCCGGCCTCGGCCTGCCCGATGAGGCTTATTACCGCGAGGAGGCACACGCCGAAACTCTCGCGGCCTACAAAGAGCACGTTGAGCGCATGCTCGGCTACTTGGATAACAGCCGCCTCTTCGGTCTGTCGGCTGCTTCCGCTGCCGCACGAATTGTCGCCCTGGAAACGGAAATCGCTGCTGGCCACTGGGATGTCGTGAAGACCCGCGACGCCGTAGCCACCTACAACCCCACCGAACTCGGCGCGCTGCCACCAAAGGTCCGCACGCTGCTCAGTTCCGCAGGCCTCCCGGACCAGCGCCTGGTATCGATGATGCCGTCATACCTCGACCACCTCAACGGCTTGCTTGTCGACGACCGCCTCCCCGATTGGCAGCTATGGGCAACCTGGCACATCTTGAGGTCTCGAGCAGGACTGTTGACCGAGGAAATTAGCCAAGCAAACTTCGACTTCTATGGCACCAAACTGTCCGGCGCCACCGAGCAAAAAGATCGATGGAAGCGTGCTGTCGGCCTGGCAGAGCGCATGGTGGGCGAGGAAATCGGGCAACGATTCGTCGAAAGGCATTTTCCTGCAAGCTCCAAGGAGCACATGCTTGAGCTCGTCGACTACCTGGTTGCCGCCTACCGTGATCGCATTTCCAACCTCGAATGGATGACGCCCGCCACCCGCGAGCGTGCCCTGGAAAAGTTGGGCAAATTCAACGCGAAAATCGGCTACCCCGACAAGTGGCGCTCCTACGAAGGCCTCGAATTCGGCTCCGACCTGGTGGACAACTCCCGCAAGGGCTCCGCGTTCCTCCATGACTATGAGCTGGGCAAGATCGGCAAACCAGCCGACCGCGACGAATGGGTCACCACCCCACAAACCGTCAACGCCTTCTACAACCCCGTGGTCAACGACATCACCTTCCCCGCAGCCATCCTGCGCGCACCATTCTTCGACCCCGAAGCAGAAGCCGCAGAAAACTTCGGTGCAATCGGTGCTGTGATCGGACACGAAATCGGCCACGGCTTTGACGATCAAGGCAGCCAATACGACGGCGACGGCAACCTCAACTCCTGGTGGACCGACGAAGACCGCTCCGCATTCGAGCAGCTCACCTCACGTCTGGTCACCCAATTCAGCGGACTCGTCCCTGCCGTCCTGACCTCTGAAGGAATCGACACCGACGGCGTCAACGGTGAATTCACTCTCGGCGAAAACATCGGTGACCTCGGCGGATTGGGCATCGCTGTCGTTGCCTACGAAAAGTACCTCGCAGACCGTGGCCAAACCTTTGAAACCTCACCAGTCCAAAAATTCGAAGCAGAAGGCGCCGAGGAAGGCCTGGCCGAGCAAGAATTCAACGGTCTCCAACGCCTCTTCCTGTCCTGGGCTCGCGTGTGGCGCACCAAAATCCGCCCACAGATGGCCGTCCAATACCTGGCCATCGACCCACACTCCCCTGCAGAATTCCGCTGCAATGTCATCGCCGGAAACGTCGCTGAATTCTACGAAGCATTCGACGTCCCCGAAGATGCACCTGTGTACATCAAGCCAGAAGAGCGCCTAGCTATCTGGTAGTTGTTAGTTGGTATTGAAAAGCCCTCGCGCCGATGGATTTCGGGGCGAGGGCTTTTTAGCTTTCAGGAGCTGTCTCGGATTATTCCATCCAGTTGAACTCAGCGACCAGCAGCTCAACATCGTCCTTTTCCGGATGAGTCGCCACAATACGAAGAGTCGTAGCTGTATGGCCCGCCGCTGTCTCCCTGAAATTCTTCAGCAACTGAGGCAACCGCAGCGAGAATTGCTTTCGCTCACCGTTGATGGTTACCGAACCAATCGCACGCTGCCTTGTAACCTCAGTAAGCTTTACATCCTGTAAATCCACCGACTCAGCATCGCCGGAACCTTTAATATCCAGATAGCCCTTCACGCCATCGCTACGAGCTGCACCATCATCGCCCGTCAAAATAGTGCGAATAAACTCCCGCACTGCCACCGGGTCACCCAACGCATTAGTCACCCAACGCTTGCCCAACACACCATGCTCCAATGTGGAAAGTGTCTGCTCTGGGTTAATCTCTGCCGAACGATAACTAAACGGAATCTGGAGTAAACGCCCCTCCCGATCCTTGGAAATCAGCACCTCAACGCCAACTTCCCCATCCACCGTATCTACCAGGCGGTAGCTTCCCTGAAGATCCACATAACCAGTCCAAGCCTGCGCGATTTCTTTCTTCGATGGAACAACTGTCGTGTCGTACATGATGGCGGTGCCACTCATAGAAAACCTTCTCCTCAAACGTATTCAGTTGGCCACCAGCGTACGCACCTTGCTGTAGTTGGGCTTTGCGACAATGCCCCTACCTGGGGTTAATGCAAAAATAATCATGTATCTAGTCTTTTGAAAGGTCCCCCAAATAGGCCACCGCTGAGATCTCGACTAGAAACTGTGGCCGAGCAAGAGCAGCAACTCCAATTACGGTGTGGGTGGGCAATACTTCTCCGGTGAAATAGCGGGAGCGAGCAGCGTTAACAACGGGAGCATCGGTGACATCGGCAAGATAAGTAGTGGTGGAAACAATGTTGTTGATCGTTCCTCCTGCCTCCTCGACTACTGCTTGCAGGTTCTTAAAGACTTGTTCAGCCTGCGCCTCAATGTCCCCTTCGCCGACAATATTCGCGTCAGAATCAAAAGCCACCATTCCTGAAATGTGCAACTGATCCCCTGCGCGAACACCGTAGGAGTACACAGTACGCTCGGCAGGCCCTGGAGGGAGCTGCGCAGGCATTACCGCTGACACTGAATTCGACTGGGTTTCACTCATGGATATTCCTTACTTAATTTATTTCCTGGCGGATTTGCTCGGTTCATTGTGTCTATCACGGTTTTCGAGCGCCCGGGCCGAAATCATTCCAATCTCACCCCCACCCAAAACACTGTTGATATTTTCACTTTCCAACCAGCGACGTGAGCGCACGCACTAAGGTTGTGCCCATGGCTGAAAACAACACCCCACAAGAAACTGAACAAGATCAGGAAGCACGCTTCCGTGAGGAGTTCGAGGTTGGCGGTAAGGATCGTCAGCTTTCTGAAGAAGAACAGCTGGAGCAGCTCGGATCGTATATTGATGCGCACTACCCTGTTCCAGATTTCACGCCCCCTTGGGCAGGTGGCGCCGGCGATCCTGATCCAGCAGACCGCTATATTGCACATCTTCCCGATCGCACCACGCATACTGCGATGATCATGTTGGGTTCTGGCCTTGATCATTCCATGCCGGGTGTCGCATTTATCGGTGGTGTGAGCGTCGATGACGTCCCGGAGGTCGGAGGCGCGATTTTCCACCCGTCGAATCCGACGGGCCGCTGGGCTGTATCGTTCCACAGCGGTGGTTGGTGGCGCGGTTCCGGTGATGCGTTGGAGTTCCAGTGGCGTCCAGAGGTCGCGGCAGCTGCGGAATTGTCCGGCACAACCATCCTTGACCTGGACTATCCGCTGGCCCCAGGCCATAACCTCCACGATATGAATGAGGTTGTGGGCAAGGCGGTCGGTTACGCCCGCCACCATAATCCGGTGTCGATCACGGGTTGGGGTTATTCCTCGGGCGCGGCGTTAGCCGCGATTAATGCATCGCTTTTCGACGCCCTGGTCCTCACCTTTCCGGACCTGGGTAGCGTCGAGAAGCTCCCTGCCGAAATTCGTGGAGACGCTGTAGTGCCCGCGGCGGCTGCGTGGCCGACGACCTTTGTGCAGATCGCGGCGCAGGATGAGATCGCGGAGCGGCCAGGAGAGCTTGGCGACGCGACCGTGAAGGAATACGTTTCCCGCCACCGTATTTCCACACCGAAGGTCGCGCGCGAAAAAATCACCGACGTGGCGGAGTTCCTTAAAACTGTTTGCTAATGTGCCAGCAGGTTGTAAATAAACGCTGGCGCTGGGGCTGAATTAGGTAAAAAGCTGAGGGTTTTTCCATAAATAGTGCCCTCAAGCTGTGCTTTCAGCTCCGCGCCAGTGTGCATTCCCAAATGCGTAGTCTCTGCAGCGCACTCACACAGCTGATCCACCTGCTCCTCGATCGCGGTGGTTACTTCCTCCGGATACAGCGAAGACACGGAATCTTGGACATCTTCGGTGAGCGTTTCGGCGTCACCGTAGGTGTTGGCAGCGATCACAAAACCAGGGCCAAAGCTGACCGATGAATGCACATCGAGGGAATCAGACCAACCAAATTTAGTACCGGTGACATCGGACAATGTAAAAGTGCCAAAGTTCTGGGCGTAGCCATCCGCCGCATACTCAGCGGTGTCAGACATTGCGTCAAGCAAGGGCTGCGCCGTGGGATCGTCGATGAGTGCTGCTACAAACGTCGCAATATCCACCGCACTGGTAGTTGCATTGCCCCAGAAACCAGCCCATTCGGTGTCTTCCAAATCGAAGGCATCAATAACCTCAGGAATTGCTTCCGGGTATTCGCTCTCCAAATAATCCGCGGTGAAATCATCAGAGTAGCGGATCATATCTGGGACTAGTTCAATATCTTCTTCCGCGCCTTGAGCCAACACATAATAACCCAAATACAGCTTGGCCAGGGATAATGCCGGGCGGGATTCTTCGGCGTTGTCAGATTCTTGCACGCTGCCATCAGGGTTGATGATGGCAATTTGGGTGCGATCGGGAACGTTGTCGGACAGTTCAGCAGCATCAGCGGCGGCCATGGGGACCACCGTTGGAATGAGAAGTCCAGTGACAGCCACCATCGCGCTGAGGATCTTCAGCAGACGGGGAGTTTTCATACCAGTAAACGTTACTGCCCTGTTATAAAAAACTTGCACTCAGAAGTTGTGCTGGAGCTATACTGTACGGAAACAATTAGGAACTACCAATGATGGCTAGTCAGCTATTTGTTGAAGCTTCCCTGCGATAGTTTCTAGTTCTTCTTCAGAAAGACGATGCTGCTGCATTCTCACTTTTGGTGCGCTGAGCTCTGAAAACGCAATATTTTCCTCTGCCCATTTAGACCGCGCGGTGCCCGCTACCTGGGAGCCACCATCAGAGCGAACCACCCTCCACCAAGATGTGAATTGCCCAGCGGTCGCCATGATCCGGCCGACCTGACGCGGACCAGTTCCTACTATTTTGGCAATGTCCCCGTAGGTTGCTACTTTTCCCTGCGGAATGAGGTCTGCGCAGTCGAGCACCATGGAGGTGAGCTCATCAAATTCTAATTCCTCCATGGCGCTGTAGGATTACTGTCCTTCTTGCTTGCGGAACTGCTCTTCGAAAGCACTGAGATCGATGTCGAAGAGATCATCGCCTTCTGCTGCTTCCTCGACGTATTCCTCTACTTCACACAAGGTAATTGTGGCACCAGTGGAATCAGAGATGAGAACCATGCGGCCAAATTCTGAGTCCCATGGCTTACGAATAACATCGCCACCAAATTCCTTGGCCTTCGCTGCAGCATCATCGGCGTTGAGCACGCCAAGGTAGGACTGCCAGAAGCTTGGAACCTGAGGTGGGAAGTGGCCTTTGGCATCAAAAATTCCAGCAAAGGCGGAACCGTCAGCCAATGCGGTGGTGTAGCGGAAACTATCGTCTTCAGCACTAGCCATTTCAGAGGTTGTCCAAGTGAACAGCTCACCGTAGAAATCGATAGCTTCGGAATATTTGGAGACAGTGGTGAGTTCATGCCACACGGATGTGCCTGGTTCACCAGCAGCGACGAATGATTCCTCGCTGCCTGGCTCAATAACGCCGAACAGTGCGCCGGCAGTATCAACAGCTAGGATCATGCGTCCCAAGTGCACGTCAGTTGGCTCGGCCAGAATTCGTCCACCCAGTTCTGCGATCTTCTTTGCAGTGGCATCCAGATCGTAGGAGAGGAAGTAGGTAATCCAGGTATCCGGGATGCTTGATTCACCGCGCTGATCGATCAGCCCTGCCACGGGTAGTCCCTGCAGACGAGCCATGCGGTAGCCATCGTTGACTTCTTCAATTTCCCAGCCGAGAACGTTTTCGTAGAAGTGTGCAGATTTTGCAATGTCCGAGGTGGACAGGTCGATCCAATACGGCATTCCTGGCATTGCCTCAAAGGCTGGCATTACATGTTCCTCCACTTTTCGGGATCGAAGTCATCGTTTGCGGTGGCTTCGTCAAAATAATCGTCGTCGGCTGCGTCACCAGTAGACACCTGCGCGCATACCTCGCCGATGCACACCACATCGCCATCGCGAAGTGTCTTACCCCTTCGGGTATCCACTTCACCATTGACGGTGACATCACCGTTAGCGATGGCATCTTTGGCCGCTCCGCCTGATTCGACAAGGTTGGCCAATTTGATGAACTGACCTAACTTGATGGTCTCGTCCTTGATGTGCACTTCTTCAGGTTGCATAGTGCCTAAGTCTAGTGACGTCCTGGGGGCGGGGCTAACCCACTACCCTGCCACCGATTCCTACAACCCCCTCGAAGATCATGAACATTCCCAGCCCGATGAAAATCACCCCCGTTAGCAGGTCGATGATGGCTCCATTTCGGGTGAGGCCAGCGGCTAGTTTGCGGACCAAGACGGCGAACCCCACAAACCACAGCAGGCCAGTGAGGGTGAGGAAGACTCCAATGAAAATACTCCACCCGATTCCCATGTCAGGTCTAACAAATTGGGCGAAAACGGAACCAAAAAACAGCACAGCTTTGGGGTTGGACAAGTTGGTAGCAATGCCAGATCGAATAGCTGGCCACACTCCGACAGATGCAGCCGTGGCTGTCACCAACGTATTCTCTACAGCTTGAGAATCCGCTGCAGCTTGCTGTGTGGAGCGTTTCGTCCACCATGACCTCACCGCCCCGATGCCCATCCAGGTCAAATAACCGCCACCGACGAGCTGCAACAGGTTCAAAATTGCTGGATACGTGGAGATCAGTGCCGAGAGCCCAAGGAGGCTGGCTATGATCCAGATGGAGTTTCCCACCATGATGCCTACGGCAGTCAGTACGCCATCACGGCGGTTTTTGGCACTTAGCCTGATGATCTGGAAAAGGTCTGGCCCAGGGGATGCAATTGCTGCGATCCACACCAGAAAAAGCGCTAGAAACTGTGCTGTTGTCATCGGAGTTATATCTTAGGCAGCCTTCAGCTCTGTGACCCCAATGGCCTGCTGGAGGATGCTCAAGGAGGTCAGTCCGATATGGGTAAAGCCCAAGGCTTTGAGATGCTTCACCATGGCTGTGGCGTCAGTTGAGTGGTCGGCAATAATTGAGTCAAAGGTGCCTGTTTCATCGTTTAACTCCAGCAACGCTTTGGCATTGGTGATGGCAGCGTTGATTTTTCTTCGGTTTCTAAAAATCTGTAGATCATCAAGTAGGCGTTCCACGTCGTCCTCATTGAAGGCGGCTACTTTTGCAACATCGAATTGGGCGAATGCTTGACGGAACCCTTCCCGTTTGGACAGCACAGCATGCCAGGTGACACCCACTTGGAAAACTACCAACGTCAAGATCTCAAAAAGAGCATTGAGATCCACCGGAGGTCTGCCCCACTCATTGTCGAAATACTCCCAACACAGCTCACTTCTAGATGCCCAGCGGGGCCGTGACTTTTCATCAGCGCAGATTACAAGTTCATTTGGATTAGCTTTGTTTGTTGTCATGGCGCGAACCATAATTTGAGCATGGGACATTGCGGGGCTATTTCACCCCCGAGACATACCTCTACCTGGAGTTTTATAGTGCAAGTTGGCGGATCGTGATGTTGATTCGCCCTTCTTTCAACCCGCATCCTGCAGGTGCAGTATTGGCCTCAATAGAGGGAATGCCATGAAATGCTTGCCTGTTTGCACCTCCGAAAACGATGAGATCACCACTCATTAGTGGGATATCTGTCCACGGTTTATTGCGGTTTAGAGTGCCGCCCAGTCGAAAGATTCCGGTATCACCGATCGATAGGGAGATCACAGGGGCTTCCGATTCTTCATTAGCGTCTTGGTGCATGCCCATTGAAGCATCTGGCGAGTAGTAATTCACCAATGCCGCTTCTGCTCGATATGCCTCCGACCAAGACTGAAGTGAATTGCTTAAAGATCCTGCAGACAGCAATGCTCGGTGTGCCAAGTCCACGAAAGAATCCGGCAGTGGTGGCACTGGAAAACCATCAACGACATCCACATAGCGATAAGGATTGGATGCCCAGTACTTTCCTAAATGCAACATATGGACACTCATCTGACCACTTTTCAGCTTGGGTCGGACCATCGCCAACGGTGTGCCCACAACTTCACGCGCAAGGTCTCGAGCCTGGGCGACCAGTGCCTTTTGCTCGGCCAAGCCGAGGAAGTTGGGCAGGTGCACCACGCCAGCTGCAACCCTGCGCGGTGGTCTGGGAAGTTGGTGGAGGGGATCGTCGAAAAGCGTAGGCACTAAAGTTCTCCTGCACAATGGAGGATATGGACAATGACTTTGAATCTATCGAGAAAATGAGCAGCGGCGATTGGTACGTGGCTACCGGCGCGGAACGTGAAGAAGTGGCACAAAAAACAGCGTTACTTTTCCACGAATACAACCAAATTGGACCTACAGACCCCGCACGAACTGCCGAAATACTAAGAACTGTACTAAATCCTGCCAGCGGAACCTGCACGATCAAAGCGCCAGCCATCATTGAATACGGCTTCAACACCACGATCGGCGAGCATGTGTTCATCAACTTTGGCCTCACCATTTTAGATATCGCACCGGTTCGCATCGGGGCACGCAGCATGCTCGGGCCAAACTGTCAGCTCTTCACCGCAGGTCACCCGGTCGATGACTGGGAAATGCGCTCCGGTGGGTGGGAAAATGGCGCACCCATTTCCATTGGCGAGGATACGTGGCTGGGTGGAAATGTCACCGTCGTTGGTGGCGTGAGCATTGGCGATAGGTGTGTGATTGGCGCGGGGGCCGTGGTGACCAAGGATATTCCGGATGATTCTATTGCTGTGGGCAACCCTGCGCGAGTAGTGCGGAAACGTGATGATAGCCGGCTCGAACGTTCGCAGCTGCCAGAAGGTGCTTCCGTGGATGCGTTGGGGATTCTTCCTACAAAATCACCTAGGCTGTCAGAAAATATTGCCGAAAAATATTAAATACGCAGGCACTAAGAAGAATGCGAAGCCGAGATTAATGCCAGTCAGCAGTGGTTTCTTTGCGACGATTCCTGCAATTGCTCCAGAAATTCCCAGAATCAAAGGGCAAATTACTTGGTGAAAGATGCACGACCTGGAAGAACCATGGAAAACTACTAAAGCTAAAATAGCGACAACGATACAACCGAGAGAAATCAGTGCTGTGGGAGTCCACCTGGTCTTTTGTTTTGATAAAAGTTTGGTGAAGTCTTGTTTCTCAGCACAGCCCACAATGACTTTCCTACTTTCCATTCCATAATGAATCTTGTCGATACGGTTAGATATAAGAGCACAACCCCTGGCGCAACTCTTGAAAGGACAGTGCCCTTACGTTAGAAAATGACATCTCTTTGTGGGGATATCCGCTTCGCCACGAAGGAAAAATTTACTTTCCACAACCCGCTAGAAAACACATCATCGCCTTAGGTTTCTCTGTAGAAGTTAGGAAAAAGATGTGTTCACTCAGCAAATTCTTAATGTACAGGCAATTGATGAGTTCAAGAATTGGCAATTTTCTTATAAATCGCATTTCCACGGGCCTGCCCGTAGAAAATATTATCCCTCACCTGCAAGAAGCTTTTTCGGCCGGACCTAAAAACCTTGTCATTCAGGCCCCTCCCGGCACAGGAAAAACGACACTTCTCCCCCCATTAGTAGCTAACATCTTATGTAATGAAGGAGCGGGAAATGCCACCCCAACCAAGGTTTTAGTAACGGCACCTCGTCGTGTGGCCGTCCGAGCAGCAGCTCGCAGACTCGCCCAACTAGATGATAGCCAGCTCGGAACAAAAGTGGGATTCAGCGTGCGTGGTGAACATATTTCAGGCTCCCACGTGCAATTTATGACCCCCGGTGTGTTAATCCGCCAGCTCTTAAACAACCCAGAATTACCCGGCATCGGCGCTGTGATTATCGATGAAGTCCACGAACGTCAACTCGATTCCGATCTACTGCTAGGAATGCTTGCTGAACTCAGTCAACTGCGCGACGATTTCTCCCTCATCGCCATGTCCGCAACCTTAGATTCAGATAAATTCGCAAACTTATTAGACGCTCAGGTCCTTAGTGTTGAAGCACCGATTTTCCCCTTAGACATTTCTTATGCTCCAGCCCGCGCGCCTCGCCTCAATGCAAAAGGTGTCGACTGGGATTTCCTCGACCACATGGCGCAGAAAACTCACGATGCGGTGACACATTCAGAGCACTCTGCACTCATTTTCGTCCCAGGTGTGCGTGAAATTGATCGAGTAATGAGCACGCTCAAATCGCTCGGCCATAATAATGTTTTCCCACTTCATGGCCAACTCAGCCCGACCGAACAAGACCGCGCCCTCGCACCGTCACAACAGCAGCGCATCATTGTCTCCACTCCCGTTGCGGAAAGCTCCCTAACTGTGCCTGGAGTTCGCATCGTGGTGGATTCCGGCCTCTCACGAAGCCCCAAACGAGACTCTGCCCGCGGCATGACAGGACTGATCACCAGCAGTTGCGCGCAGGCTTCAGCAGGCCAACGCGCAGGTCGCGCTGGCCGTGAAGGACCAGGACAAATAATCAGATGCTATTCCGAAGAAGACTTCTCCCACTTCCCACGATTTGTGACACCAGAAATCAGCTCCGCTGACCTCACCCAAGCAGCCCTCTGGCTCGCCCAATGGGGAACGTCACCTGCGGATTTACCGCTTCTTGATCAACCCCCTCACGCAGCCTGGACGGCTGCACAACAGATCCTGCGCCTCATCGGCGCGCTTGAAGGTGACGCTATCACGAGCCTGGGACATCGCTTATCGACGCTTCCCCTCTGCCCTCAACTCAGCGCTTCTCTCCTCCGCTTCGGTGAACAATCCGCAAAAATCTTGGCGGTGGTGTCCGAAAACCCGCAGGGGGACGTCGAAAAGCAACAACCCGACAAGCGTGAAGTGGAACGCCTTCGCCGTTTGGCACCTGCGTCGGTTGGAAAAGCGAGTGCGGGGCAAATCGTAGGCGCTGCATTCCCGCAGCTCATCGGCCGAAAAATAGACAATGGAGAATACCTTTTAGCCAGTGGAACCCGCGCACGCCTCATGGATTCAGATCTCAAAGATGCCGAATGGATCTCCGTTGCTGCAATTAACCGCTCACAAAATTCTGCCATCATCCGCGCCGCCGCCCGCATTTCAGAGGACGATGCCATAGACATCATCGGAGTCGTGGAAGAAACCCGCGCGATTTTTGTCAACGGAAAAGTCCAAGCCCGGAAGGTCAAAGCAGCAGGCGCGATCGAATTAAGTTCCACTCCGACAAAACCAACACCCGCCGAAGCCTCGGAAACAATCGCCACAGCCCTTGCCAAAGGCGGAATCGACCTATTCCACTTCTCCGACAAAGCGGCATCCTTGCGTGACCGACTGAAATTCATCCACGAACACCGTGGCGAACCCTGGCCAGATATTGAAACTGCGGACCCGCACCTGTGGTTATCTCCAGAAATTGAGGCGCTCAGCCACGGAACACGACTAAACAATATCGATATGTATCCCGCACTCCAGCGACTTCTCCCCTGGCCTGAAGCAACCAACTTTGAAGAATTCGCTCCTTCCCACCTATCCGTACCCAGCGGGAATCAGCACCGACTAGATTATTCATCAGGCAGGCCAGTTATACGAGTGAAATTACAAGAATGCTTCGGATTAGAAGAATCCCCGCAGCTCTGCGGAATCCCGGTGCAATTTCATCTCCTGTCACCTGCGGGAAGACCTCTTGCAGTTACCGATGACCTGCGTAGTTTCTGGTCTGGCCCGTACAGCCAAGTCCGTGCAGAAATGCGGGGCCGGTACCCCAAACACCCGTGGCCGGAGGATCCATGGACCGCTCCTGCCACTGCGCGCACCAAGAATCGCATGTAGTTTTGGCACGACTTGATGTGAGCCGATTTAAGGCCCTCTTTGTACGCAGTGACCTGTTGCCCCAATTTAGCGCTCAAAGGCCCTGAGAGGCGATTCTAGAAGGGGCCGATTTTGAGGTCATTGGGACTGTTGTGATTTCTGAACAGTTGCTGCGGGTTTGCTGTTCAACTTCTCGTTACGGATCACCGAGAAAACTTAAAAGCGAACGAGTATTTGTATTTCAATGTCGGATTAGCAGGAATTTTCGATCAAAATCGGCCTTTTACCGCGGTCCGGGGACGGATGTTTGCGTTTCACCACACCCCAAGCCCCAATGACTCATTTCTGAGAGTCTCCCGCAAGGTTCCAGGGCAAGGATTCACCACACCGCCCAAGAATCTACGGGTCTGTGGTGGCTCCTAACAACTACGCAGACTTCAGCTTCGTACCCAATTGAGCAACGGATTCAGCCGTGAGATAGGTGTCATCGTCGGGGTGGAGATGAGTGCAGGTTTCGGCTTCACAGAATTGGAATTTCTCTGGCAGATGGTGTGCGATGTCGGCGGCTGCTACTGCGAGAGCGGGTAGGTGGACTGATGGAGCGATGATGTGGAGCTCGTCGAGTCCTAAAAGACGGGTTGATTCTGCTGCGCCGAGGAGAAGTTCTGAGAAGTTATCGTTTGGGGTGTCTTCGGCGACCACGACTGTGACTGTTGTGGATATTGGTGCAAGAGTCAGGTCGGGGTAACTAAGCGGATCATCCGAGTTGCGCTCGGAGATGCTTTCTAGTTTTGTCTTTGCCATGCCTCCCATCCTAGGAATGTTCCCTGCCACAAACCAGGATGATTTCTTAGAGTTTGCCCCGACTTATCTACATTCCTTGGATTTGTTGCCAGGTGAGGTAGACGCTCATGACGACAACCAGGGTTAGTAGTGCGTATCTAATTAGCCTGGTACCGCCACCAAGCACCGTTCGGGCACCGAGTTGTGCGCCTGCGACATTGGCGACTGCCAGCACGAGTCCTAGGGTCCACCACATGTGGCCGCCGATGATGAATACAATTAGCGCACCCAGGTTTGTTGCGGTGTTTACGACCTTCGCCATGGCTGCGGAGGACAGGAAATTTTGGGAGAGCAGTGCGGTGAACGCCATGATGAGGAACATGCCGGTTCCGGGTCCGAAGATGCCGTCGTAGGCTGCGATGAGTCCGACTGCAACGATGGCGGCCCAGCGTTTCCATCCGGTGGGCAGGGCTTTGCTTTCGCCGGTTCCGAAGTTTGGTTTGAACACCACGATCAGGCCAACGACCAGCATCAACACGATGATCAGCGGTCGCATGATTTGTTTGTCAATGAGACTCGCAGCCAGGGCGCCTGCACCGGAGCACACAGCTGCCACCAGAACGTAGAGCGCAAGCAGTTTTTTGTCGGGTTTGACGCGCCTGACCAGGGTGAATGCCGCCGATGCCGTGCCGGTGACGGCTGCCAGTTTGTTGGAGGCCAGCGCTGTCACAGGTGCGAGTTGCGGCATGACCGCGAGGATCAGCGGGATGAGGACGAGTCCGCCACCGCCGATTACTGCGTCGATCCATCCGGCTACGGCGGCGCCTGCGATGAGGATGCCCCACCCGCTAGCTGCTAATTCCAACCCCATGTGGTGCGCTCCTATCACATCCCGGTATCAGTCTTGCATCATTTGTGTTGTTTAAAGTATATGGCTGTTGAAGTGCCATTTTCGCGGATTAGCATGGGAATCACCAGTATTTCTGGACGGTTAAGGATGATTCATATGCGTAATCAAACAATCGCTGCGGTCGCAGCTTTGGTCCTGCTCACCGCCGCCACGCCCGCGATCGCTGCCACCCCGGCGACAGCTGGAAACGGACTCTATTCCATTGACATGGGCGACGAGCAAAAGCTTACCTGCGTGCTTTTCGATGAGCCCTCCACCGAAGCGCACGTCGTCGCCAGCTGTGCTGCGACTTTCCCGGTGACCTGGAAGCTTCTCGACGGCGCTCACGAACAAGCCGCGAAACTTGAAATCACCCAGGCTCAAGACGGTGAACTCTCGGTGACAGCCAGCAAGCAGCCGTTGATCACCACGATGATTGCGCCCACCAGCATCACTAAGCCCATCACTGTCAATAGGCTTGTGGTTGTTCCTGGTGAGAATGAGGTTCGCTTTTATGCTACCGATCCTGATGTTTTACCAGTGCTGATCACGCCTGACTCCTATGAAGTGTTGACCGATTCCGCTGCTAAAGTGAAAGCGACATTATGAAATAAACGTGGATCAAGGAGTCCGGTGCCCAATTGAGCGATAAAGAACCAGACCCCCACGAACAAATTCCAGAGAAGCCATCCCGCAAGGTTATTGCACTTCGTTGGTGCATCGTAGCGCCGCTGTCGCTAGCCGTGGGGTGGCTTTTTACTATGTGGGGTGTGCCAGCCGCATGGATCCTCGGGGCGATCCTTGTTGCCGGTGTATGTGCGCTGACCACAGGGCAAGATCTTCCGATGGCCAAGGGGGTGCATGTTTTTGGTCGCTCAATCGTGGCGATGCTGGCGGCGCTGCCTTTGATTAGTTCTTCTGGTTCGGAACTTGTTCGTTTCCTCATCCCGGGTCTTGTGATTTCCTTTTTCACCATCGCGGTAGGCATCGTTGGTGGTTTGTTGCTGGCAAGATCCAGGCCGGAGATTTTGCCGGAAACTGGTGTGCTGTCCATGCTGGCGGGTGGCGCGTCGGTGATGCCGATTCTGGCCCGAGAGTTGGGCGCTGATTTCCGCTATGTGGCGCTGACGCAGTACCTCAGGTTGTTGGTTGTGTCCATGACGTTGCCGCTGGTGACGCACTTTTTCGTCCCTGGCGGGGCGGATTTGGGATCGCCGCCTGAGAAATGGTTGGACGTGTTGAGTTTGGGAGAGTTCGGGACGTCGATAAGCGTTTTATCGCTGCTGGTGCTCTTCGGTATTGTGCTGGCCGGCGAACCTCTCGGCAGGTTGCTGCGCTTGCCTGCCCCTGCGGTGATGGGGCCGCTGATCCTGACCGTGCTGGTGAGTTTTGTGATTCCAGATGATCTCAGCCTGCAACCGCCAACCGTGTTTAAGATTATCGCGTTCATGGCGATCGGTTGGATGTGTGGCGGTGCCTTGAATATGACCGCGCTGAAGGTGTTTTCTAAGCAGCTTCCGGCCACGTTCTTGTTTATTTTCGCGCTGCTTGCGGTGTGCGCAGGTGCGGCGGGGCTGCTCACCTGGTGGTTGGATATCAGCTTCTTCGAGGCTTACCTAGCAACCAGCCCTGGAGCTCTGGAGACGGTGTTGGCGCTGTCCTCGGAAGGATCTGCAGGCCCGGTGGTGGTCACGATCCAGATCATTCGACTACTGGCAATCTTGACCATCGCCGGTTTGATCCCCACGCTACTGCGACGCATTTTGCGTAGGGATCGTTAAAGGCCTTCTAGTTCAGCACCTGATCGCGCAAAATGCCCATCGGGATGCTGCCATAGGACAATGCCTTGCTGTGGAATTGCGCCAAGGTTTGCCCCTGGCTAATGGCCTCATCGCGCAGGTTCAACCAGAGTCGCTGACCAATGGCATACGATGCGGCCTGACCTGGCCAACCAAGGTAACGGTTGAGCTCAAAGTACAGCGCATCTTCATTCATGGACGTATTTTCACGCAGGAAGCTGCGCGCATAAGACGCATCCCACAGGCCGGTGCACTCTGGGTTCCTCTTGTTCAGGTGAATTCCGATGTCAATGGCCACGCGGGCTGCACGGAGTCGCTGAGCATCAAGGTAGCCCATGAGGTTGCCTGGATCTTCGTGGTATCCCAATTCCTTCATGAGAGATTCTGCGTACAGCGCCCAACCTTCACCGTGGCCAGAGTTCCAGCAAGCGACTCGACGCCACAGGTTCAGATCCTTTTCCACCAAAGTTTGGGAGATCTGCAGGTGGTGGCCAGGAACACCCTCGTGGAACACGGTGGTGAGCTCTTGCCAGGTGTGGAAGACTTCCTGGGTTTTAGGCACAGACCACCACATGCGGCCAGGCCTGGAGAAATCATCGCTTGGTGGGGTGTAGAAAATGCCGCCAGTTCCAGCAGGATCGATGAGGCACTCAACCTGTCGAGCCTGCTCTGGAATGTTGAAGGAAACGCCATCTAGATCAGCGATTGCCTGATCAGCGGTCTTTTGCATCCACTCCTGCAGAGCATCAGTGCCTCGGATGAGGTAGCGCTCATCAGCATTGAGCTTCTTCATGGCCTCACGGATCGTGGTGCCAGGGCCGTACAGCTGCTGGGCTACCTGAAGCTGCTGAGCATCAATGTCACGCAGCTGTTCCAGGGACCATTGGTAAGCCTCATCCAGATCTACAAACTCGCCGACGTGCAGGTGGGAGAACATTTCATAGCGATCCCGGCCAACCGCATCCACATGAGGAGCATGCGGAGCCAGTTGCTCTGCTAACCAACCGGCAACTCGTGCAAAAGCTTCCTGGGCCTCTACAACTACTGGATCATTTTCATCCAAGCCAAGGTGCTGCAAAACGGAGTCCTCATCAGCGAGGTCCTCACATTGCGACACCACTTCTTCCACCTGGCGGACCGCTGCAACATGGCCTTGGCTGGCAGCCTCAGCGAGTGATTCACAGTATCCGTGGAGAGCGTCGGGGACGCGGGAGAGACGTTCGCGGAGATTTTCCACATCATCGTCCGTCTCGCGGGGCATGATGAGGAAGGTATCGCGGATGGTCTGGACTGGGGAATCAATGTTGTTGAGATTCGCTAAGGTTTCGCCCTGGTGGTGCAGGGCCAGATCCAGGCATACGCGATCACGGAGAACATCAGCGGTGACGCGGTCAACGTCATCGAAATCTTCTTCGTCATCGTTGTCATCAGTGCCGTCATCAAAAGCATCAACATCGGCAACCATGTCGCGGTTGCGTTCGGCGATGGCATTCCAATAGTCAGGAGAGAAATCCTGAAGATCACCTTCGAAGCCTGAGATACCCCATGCAGTGGCATCAGTGGGAGACAAAGCTGCCAAATCATGGACAAAGACCTCGGAGGAGGCGTCTAACAGTGAAGGAGAACGTTTATCAGAACTCTGAAGAGTCATAAGTGGCTATCGTAGCGATTTTTTCGGCATAATCCCACCTGACGCGGGGGTTGTTGCCGGATCGAAATATTCCTTTCCTTGTCATCTCACGCTATGATTTCTAAAACTTGCAGGACAACCCCCATAAGGACACCACAGGACATGCTGCGCACCATCCTCGGAAGTAAGATTCACCGAGCCACTGTCACTCAAGCTGATCTAGATTATGTTGGCTCTGTAACCATCGACGCCGACCTGGTTCACGCCGCCGGATTGATCGAAGGCGAAAAAGTTGCCATCGTAGACATCACCAACGGCGCTCGTCTGGAAACTTATGTCATTGTGGGCGACGCCGGAACGGGCAATATTTGCATCAATGGTGCCGCTGCACACCTTATTAATCCTGGCGATCTTGTGATCATCATGAGCTACCTTCAGGCAACTGATGCGGAAGCCAAGGCGTATGAGCCAAAGATTGTGCACGTGGACGCCGACAACCGCATCGTTGCGCTCGGCAACGATCTTGCGGAAGCACTACCTGGATCCGGGCTTTTGACGTCGAGAAGCATTTAGCGTTTTAGCTCGCCAATATTGCTGCCGGCCTCGTTGAAAATGGTCATGGTGGCATCGGTGACGGTGGCGGTGTGCATCTGGGACAGCCAATCGTTGACGCCTTCGCAGTACATTTCTGTCATACCGATGGCGCCGAAAGTGATGGTAGAGCCGTCTTTTTCCCAGCCACCAAAAAGTCTGTTGCAGCCGTCGGTTCCGGACAGCGTGCCGTCATCGGCTATTTCAAGGTAGGCATCTGCGGGTTCAGTGGCACGCCAGATTCCAGGAGCCGACGAGCTACACCCAGCAAGTGCCAACCCTGCCACCGCAATTAGTACTGCATAAGTTTTCATTTCTGATCCTTATCTTTACGCTCCGCTTTGGACAGCATTGCCCGCAATTGGCTGACCGTCAGATTCACCGGCGCGAAATCCGTGTTCACCGGAATGACCCAACCGCACCAATACGCAGTAACCGCCAACGCGATACCCAAGAACGGTGAAATAATCATACCCAGAATTACCTGGTCAAAGCTATGAAAAATAACCATTGACGTGGCAGAAAGCGTCGCAGGCACAGCGTAAAGAGTTCCGCCACCAAAAATCGTCGGCGTCTGGCCAGTAGCCACATCACGCACCATGCCACCACCCACCGCGGTGAGCACGCCCATGAAAATACTCGGCAGCGGAGCCACCCCCGCATTCATCGCCTTCACGGAACCCGTCACCGCCCAGACGCCCAACACAATGGCATCGCCGTGAACTTTAAACAGCTCCCACACCCTGCCTTTAAAGTTCACCGCCATGGCAATCAGCGCGCCAGAAAACGCGAGCGCAAGGTAGATCTGATTATCGATCGCCGCGACAGTCCCCTGCTGAATCAGCATGTCACGGATCATTCCGCCACCCAGCGCAGAAAATAACGCCAGGAACAGAAAGCCAATGATGTCATAGCCTCGTTGCCTGGCGATCGTTCCACCGATTATTCCGTTCAGCAGCACGCCGATGAGATCGAGGGCGTCATAAAGCCCCGAAACGGTGGAATCAACCTGAGCCAGTGCAAGATCCATGCTTTAAACATAATCCTGTTGCACTGGCCAGGTTCGGTTAGTGCGCGATCTCCCTGATCTCTGACTCATACATCCAATAAGATCCAGACATATGCGAAGCTAATGAAGGAAACGAGGAGCTGATAGTGGCAACAAATCGTACATCTTCCGCTGGTGTCATCACGTCTGTTCTCGCATCCGCTTTGTTCGGAGCGATCTTTTTCATCTCTGGGGCGATTGAGGCAAAGGCGGAAACACTTGTTGCTTGGCGTGTCCTTCTAACAGCGGCATGCTATTTGCTTGCCCTTCTGCACCCTGCTGGTCGGAAGGTGTTTAAGGAATTTTGGGACACACTAAGGTCCCAACCTCGTCAAATTCTGTACTTTATCTTCCTCGTTGTACTCATCACGCTTCAGCTGTGGCTGTTTTCTTGGTCGCCTAAGAGTCATGCTTTAGATGCCTCACTTGGTTACCTGTTACTGCCCATTTTCCTAGTAATTGTGGGGCGGTTTTTCTTCGCTGATTACATCACCAGGCTGCAGTGGATTGCGGTGGGAATCGCGCTGATCGCAGTAACCTTGAAATTTGTCATTAGTGCGCAATTATCGTGGGTAACTTTTGCCATCGCTGCGGGTTATGCACTGTATTTTGCGCTTCGTAAATACTCGGGGCTGAACAACGCTTTTGCTTACGGCGCAGAAGTTTTAGCGTTAAGTCCCCTGGCATTTTTCATGCTCGCCACTGTCGAGGATCCGCTGTCTAACGCCATGTTGTCAATGGTTATTCTGGCGGGCCTCGCTGGCGCATTAGCTATGGCGTTGTATCTAGCCGCCTCAACTCTGCTTAGTATGCCGATGTTTGGCCTGCTCAGTTATGGTGAACCAATCTTGCTGTTTGTTGCAGCACTATTACTTGGTGAAACGTTGAATCTCAGCGACGCCATTGTCTACTCACTACTGGCGTGCGCCCTGGCGTTACTGGGATTTGATGGGATACGAAGGTCTCGAAAAAACCTCGAGACCGATTAACTTCTGCTCAACTTCCCACCAATTAAGACCGCTAAACCAATTCCATGATGCCTCGGAACAACACCACTGCGGCACCAGCTGCTGCCAGGAGCGTAGCGATGCGCTTGGCCATTGGGGTGGACACCTTAGCGTTGACGATTTCACCCAACCAAGCACCGACAAAGATCATCGCTACGGCACCGATCCAGAGCCATGCGGGTGCGCCACCGAAATCGAGTCCACCGATCAAGATAACCTTGAGCAGGAACGATACGGTGTTGGCCACGAGTAGAACTGGGTGCAAGGTGGCCACAAAGTCGCGGTAATCCCAGCGGCTCAGGCGCGCATAAACAGTCAGGGATGGCCCTGCGATGCCTGCAACAGTGGACATGAATCCACCAATCATGCCGAAGATGACCATAGGCAGTTTAGCTTCTTGCTTGAGTGCGAATTTCTCTGTTGGGAACAGGGAAACACCCAACGCGAGCAGCACCATCGCACCAACGAAAATCAACAGCCATGGTCCGTTAAGGAAATACACCACTGCAACAGCAGGAACAGAACCAAGCACCAAAGCGCCGGCAAGAATTCGGAATTTGGCCCAGTCAGTGCGTTTGCGCACCGACCACGCATTATTCACCGCGTTGATGATGGACAGACCATTCACCATGGTCACGCCTGCTAGCGGCCCTAACAAAGAAGTCAGGACTGGGCCGGTAACTAGACCGACGCCCAATCCTGTCATGCGTTGGAGAAGAGCACCGATGAGGACTGACGCGAGAAGTACAATAGCGATGGTTAACACGATCAATCAGAATAGGCGCTCTACGCCCACCCCACCTAGTCGAGAGGTAAGCCTTTACCCCTCAATGGACCAAACTCAAACTCAACGTTCAGCGCTTGTAGTCAACCTCTCCCAGTGGCAGCGGTTGTGGGTTTTGTGCGACCCATTTGGTGGCCAACCGTGGAAGGGTGTCGATCTCCTCCTCGGTGGGTTCTCCTTTGCGCACTGATTTAACGGCCGCAGCCAGTTCTTCTAATTCTGGCTCACCCAAAGGAACGCCCTGCTCACAAATGTGGTTGAGAGATTTGGCCATGCGTTTGAAGTCTTTGTCCCAGTTGACGCCACCGTTGCCGTGAAATTCGTTGGATACTCGTCCGGCAATTCGGATGGCTTCGCCTTGCAGGGATTTCGCTTTGCCCATTGCGGGAACGAGGAGATCGTAGCCTTCGATGAATTGTTCTTGCCAGGTATCCCCAGGCAGTTCTATTGGGCTTACTCCGTCGTGCAAAATTGGTGTGTTGGCGCGGAGTTCTTCGGGGATGTCGAAACGATCGTAGAGCCAGATCATGTCCGCAGATGCTTGGTCGACGGATTCTTCGTTGTAGACTTCCCGGACATCTTCGAATCTTTCACCCATTGCGATGATGCGTTCTTGGGTTTCTCGGAATTCTGCGTCGGTGAATTCTGTGCCGGAAAGTAGCTTGGTTATTTCTGCTAGTTCGATGATTTGTCCGGTGTCGGCGCTTCGAATGACACGCATCAGCGGCGTGGTGCCGTCGTTGGCGCGCGAGTAGGGGTCGGCGCCGGCGTCGATAAGCTTTTTGAGGTTTTCTGGGAAGAAGGCAGCGGAGTAGGCAACCGATTCGCCTTCATTGTTGACTGCGCAGACATCGGCGCCGCGTTTGAGCAGAAAATCGGGGCTTAAGTTCCAGTCATGGGAGTGCACGTGCAGCGGGGTGTCGCCGTCTTCGTTGCGGATATCCACATCGAGGCCCTGGTCAAGCATCCAAATCTTGAATTCTTCAGGTACTCCACGCATGTGGAGGGCAGTGTTGCCATGACGGTTTTTGGCGTCGAGGGCGCGCTCGGTGAAGACCTCTTTGAAAGCGTCAAAATCGCCCGATTCGACGATTTTGTCAAAACTTCGGGGAAGTTTGTCCTTCAGCTTGCGGGCCATGACTCTCCTGGATATGGAAAAACAACAACGGTAGTTACAAAGAGTCTACGACTGTTCAGGTGTGGTGAGCACCCGATAGAGGCGCCAATTTGGTTGTCCTTGGCCTTGATTGATGAATTCGATTTCCATCGTGGCGATGTGGCTGCCGGTTTCATACATGTCTGGGTAGCGCAGGTTGATCGGGTCGGTGGCGCCGCGACCTTCGCGTGGGAGGGCGAGGATGTACTTAACGCCGTGCTCAGCGGGTTCGTTGAGGGTGGTGATGAAGTCTTCGTCGGAGGGGATGATGAATTGCTTTTGGTTGTTTGATGCGGTGAGGACGGCGAAGCCGTAGGTGGTGGAGAGAAGGACTTCGCCGTCTCCAAGGTTTAGGGAGTCGACGAAATCGGCGACATCCATTTCAGTGGAGAAGGTGTTCAGGGTGTGGACGGCGTCCTGCGATGGCGATCCCATGTTGAAAACTAGTTCTTGGATGGCATATTCCTGGGGCGCCCAGTTAGCACTGCTCATGCCGTACAGGGTGATGCCGGTGCCGCCGAAGATCGCGAGAACTAAAACACCGGTGATTGTTTTGGGCACGTACTTGCCGGTGACGCGATCGCGGTAGCACGCACCTGGTCGCAGTGAGGGGAATCGGTGGCGGGGCGGGATAATTTGGAACAGCAAGATAATGGTGAGCGGCAGGGCGGTGAGGAAAAAGCGCAGCAGGCCGAAGGTAGATCCAAGTGAGTAGGTAATGATTTGGAAGAACACCACAGAGCCGATGAGAGCTAAGGGGATGATGGGTTCGGGGTCGCGGCGTCGATAAGCAAAAAAGACTGCAACTACTGCGACGAGTAGGAGAGCTGGGGAGATGAGGAAGGTGCGGACGGAGGCGTCGAAAAGCGCTTGGGGCCCTATGGCGCCGCCGCCGGATGCTGCGATGATCGCAGCGTTGCCGTCTGTGGAGGTGAATTGGGCAAAGAGTTCGCCGGTAGTGAGCCAGCTGGCGCCAGTCCAGGCGACGAAGGCGAAGCCGATCGGCCAGACGAGGAGCAGCATGTCGACAAGTGCGAATCCGATGCGGTCGCGGAAGCCACGGCGGTATCGTGCGCGCCATGTCATAAATCCGACAGTCCACATGGCTACGAAGGCCATGATGAGGGCGTCATAGCGCGCTAAAAACGCCAATGCCAACGCAAAACCACAGGTAATGAGGTCGTGGACGTCGTCGGTAGAAGTCCAGCGAATCAGCCTGCGCACCGCCCAGAGAGTGGCGTAAATGAACGGAGCTTCGCTCATTCCCGTCGCGCCGTACAGGATGATCATTGGGTTAAGTGCATACAACAGAAGGCCTACCACCGCGAGCCAATACCGGATGTTACGCTCGCTGGCAATCAACCACAATTGCCTCACTGAAGCCGCCATGAACACTGATGACACCAATGCGCCTGCCAACCCGGCGCGCGTGAATTCCGGGACCCAGGGGCTCAGCGCCACCAATGGAATCTGCAACACGGTGGTCAGAGGGGTAAACACGTAACCGATCGCCGACAACGTGGGGTTGCGCGAGTACAGCGCGGATAGGGCGCCCTGGGTGCGCGAGAGCGCGTCGCCCCAGAAATACCCAACGTCCAGCGCGATCCACAGCGCGGCGCACCAGTACAGGGCAAGGCTTGCAGCAAACCAGAAATTTGCTTGTCGACGCCACCCTCTACGGTGTTCAAACCCTTCGATCTGCGAACTCGCCAGGACGGGCGCGCGCCTGGGCAGTGCCGGCATTGGTTTGACGATGGGCACCGCTTACGCCTCCAATCCGTGGGCAGTTTTCTCCCAATAGGATGGTCGCGTGATCAATTGCCACGTGCCTTTCAACGCTGCAATGCTCATGAGCAGCCAATACAGCGGGAACGTGAGAACCGCGATGAGCAGCAAGGGGTCGCGGCCTTCCCGGCAGCCAATGAGATTCATAAAGATGGTCGCAGCATTGCCCACCACCAAACACACCAACGCTGGGTAGTACACCGCAGGTGGGAACATCTGCTCAATGGTGCCGGGCTGGCCCAGAATCCACGTGAGCGACAAGTACCAAAAGAGCAGATTGAGCACCGCAATGATCGGGGTGCCTGCCATGAGGAAGGTAAAACGCACAGCAGGAATGATGCCAAGCTCTTGGACTAACCACTTTGGCCTGCGCATATACACAAGCCATGTTTGCAGATAGCCCTTGTACCAGCGAGAACGCTGGCGCAACCAGTTGATGGTGTCGGAGTTTGCTTCCTCCCACGTCACCGAATCCAACACCGCGGTGGAATATCCCTTTGCCGCGATGCGTACGCCGAGGTCCGCATCTTCTGTGACATTGAAAGGATCCCACGCGCCGAGATCTTTCAGGACACCCGTGAGCAGATGGTTGGAGGTACCGCCCAATGGGACAGGTGCGTTCATGCGCATGACGCCTGGCAGCAGGAAGTTAAACCACACGTCATATTCAATGGTGAACCACGCAGTTAGCAGATTCTGCCTGGCGTTTCGATACGACAACCTTGACTGGACGCACACCGTATTGGAAGCCGAGCGTTCAAATGCCACCACCACGCGACGCAGTTGGAGGGGATCTGGCATGTCTTCCGCGTCAAAGATCGTGACAATTTCCCCCGTGGCAAAGTGCAATCCATAGTTACAGGCCTTCGGCTTGGTGCGGGGCTGCGCTGGCGGCACCTTAATGATCGTTGCCACCTGATCCACTCCCGCTGCCTCTGCCGCGGCGATCGTGGGCAGATCATCTTCCTCCAACATGAGCAATACCTGCAGAAGATGCTTGGGGTAATCAAAAGCGTGCATGGATGCCAGCAGCTGCGCAATCACCTCAGGTTCGCCATAGGCGGGCACCAACACCGTGTAGGTTTTCAGCTTGTCCTCAGGGAAAGCCAGCGCATCTTCATCCGATACCTGGATGATGGATTCCGCGCGGATACCTCTGGAAAACATGATAAATCTGTCCAACAATGTAATGAGGTACATGAACGTACACGTTGCTGACAGTCCAATAAGTGCTGCTTGCCGAGCAAAAATGAGCATCAAGATAAAGCCCACCACCACAGCAATGAAGGCGACTTTCTGCCCTCTAGTAAATGCAATCGAGGCAGAGAGTAGCGGATCGCGCACCCTTAACCCTTCAATGGCATCAATCAGTGCAGCCTTTTTCTTCTCCTCACTCGCGTTGAGGGGAAGAATTTCACGGTAGCTGAGATCTTGTTCCATCATGACCTCCCCACCTGTTGTTCTGCCACGATCTGACGGCCAACTTGGCTGACCAGGTCAAGATCTTTCAATTGGGTATTGGTATCGATGGTCACGTCATTTCCACGGAACAAAATGGTAGCCACCTGGATAAACATTCTGGTAACCGATGGTGCAAGCTCCGGGAACTTCGCTTCTGCGCGGTGATCATCCACCGCGATGACGGAGATCTTCTCCACGGTGTTGTTGGTGGTCTGCCATTCAAAAACCAGCTTGGTGTACGTCAAGAAGTCAGTTTCATCGAGCACCGTGTAGGCGCGTCCGTCCACGCCGTATCCCAGATCCACCTGGACGGTATCTGACTTTCGACCTCTCAGAGTGGAATACAGCGTCTCGTCACCAAAGGCACGCTGCTGGAACCGTTCCGCCGATTGGAGGGTATCCACCACAACAGTTCGGTCGAGTCCATCTGGATCCCACGCCTCGTTGTAATGATCTGCCGTCATCGTCTGCCTAAGCAGAGAGGAACCGGGGCCGAAGTAGCGCGAAGCCCAGTTGTAATACTGCACATCGTCGATGTGCCAACCAATAGGTGCGATAACACCTGGGGCAGGCTTTGCCAGCATTTGAAGCCCGGGGAGGTTGTTGACGCGCTCCACATAAGGAGTAGGAATCCACGCCAAGAGTGCTGTCGCAACCACGACCGCGATAAGCGCGGGTCCGGCTTTTTCCACCGTGGGTTGTCTACGACGAATTTTCCACTGACCAAGCCTCCAACGCGAAGACACCAACACCACAGTGATGGTTGCCAGCACTGCTGGGACCAAGGTGAGGAACTTACTGCCATCGGTCAGCGCCCACACGATGATGGCAATAATGACGCCAAACAACACCGTCATCAGTGCCAAATAGGTGGCCTGAACCAGGTCCCTGTTGGAGGACACCAACACCGCAAGAGACAGTCCAATGATGTTTGCCATCACCGGGCCCCAAAAGCCACCACCGAAAATCACCGAGATGATCAGGTGTGCCACCGCGTTGTAGCCAAACAGCAAAATCCAGCCGGGTGCAAAAGAAAAGGTAGAGCGCATGCCAAACACCAGGCCGGAAATACCAAACGCAAAGAATAACAGTGCGAACATATCCAAGCGCAGCAGAGTTTCCCAGTCCACAAAACGTGGCAGAAGCTGGCTCTTAATCGTGATGGCTATCAGTACGACAATGCCACCAATGATGTAGTCGACTTCGCGGTCGTGAATGTTCAATGCACGAGCACGCTTGCGGTCCAGTCCGATAAACAACACGATCGCCATGAGCACCACAAGTAGTGAGTAGTTGGCCACGCCGATTCGGAGGTTTTGCCACATCAGCACAAAGCTCTCATAAAAACCAATGATCAAACAGGCAATGGCAATGATTCCGCGAAAAACATATGTCCGTAAGCTGGGTACTTCCATCTGCGCATTGCCAGCTTGCGGTTCTGGATCAACGTCTGAAACTTCAATTTCAGTACCGTCAGAAAGCTCGATCGGTTCTAGAGGTTCTAGCGACGGGTTACTCATGGACCCAACCTCCTCCCCTGCGTTCTACTGGGTAAAGAAGAAATCATTTGTATCCTTTTTGCGAACGCCTGGACACTGACACCACGGCTGCGACAATCAGGGCAATGACCACAAGGCTGACGCCGATCGCAATAAAGGCTGTGGCCGATCGACCAGGCTGATCTGGGGCTTCCACGGTGGTCAATTGCACAGGTTCGCGGTCTCGGACTTTGACAATCAGGTCGCCGTTGAGATCACTCCAGCGTTCGCGGTCTTCTCCCATCCACGAAATCAAGGCATCCAAATCGGCGGGGTTGTCCTGGGAACTTGCCACAATCACCGTGCGCTTCTTATCGGCATCCCACACGGCCTGAATGGAACCGACAACAAGCGCAGCGTTGGTTTGCAGGGATCGGGTGAGTTGTTCGCCGTCCGCATTTTGGTCGTTCTTGCTGGTGATCTCTAGGGTTTGGCCTTGTTGGGCGAGGTAGCTTGGCACTTGATCAGTCTTTGCGCCCGCAGCATCAATGAAAATTGTTGGGCGCTCGCTGGCTACGGCTTCATCCCAGTTAACCAGGTGTGGGCGGATGCGCTGGGAGCTCATAGATTGAATTCCCAACACTACGCTGACAGCGCGGGAGAGTTCCTGCACGCTGGGATCAGCAAACGCCACGTCCACACGAGGTTGGAAGGACTGCGGTAGGGACCGGAAGCCGTTGAGTACAGGAACATCTGAATGTTGGGAGGTGACAAGGCTGTCGGAATCAATGTTGAGGCCTACGGGCTGGGTGACCCCACAATTAACGTCGCCGGTGCTGGTGAATTCCACGACGATCGCCGTGTAGCGGTTGACCAAGTCTCCAGGAACGTTGAACTCACGGTCAATGATGCCAGTGTCATCGGTGGTCAAGGAGTCCAACACGGTGTCACCAATGGAGAACGTGATCTGTCCTGCATTTTGGGGTGGCAATGGGGTGTAGGTTCCCGTTATGTGCAGGTCCATGGACTGCGAGTAGGTCCGCAGGCGGGAGCGTTCAATGCCCAAGGTGACGCTTGTGCGCGCAACTGATTCAGAGGTGAGCTGCGTGATACCCAGTTCTTGGAGGGTGGCCACATCTGTAGAAAGGTTGGGCACATCACCAAAACCTGAGGCCGTTACTTCGGTGTCTACGGCAAGTGGCAGGGTTGCGTCGGTAAGCAAGCGCGCTTGATCGTAAAGCTCGTCGGCGTTGCCGTTCAGGCGCAAGAATGCATTGTCTTGGCCGGGATTGACCAATTCGGTTTTTTGCGTGTTACTTTCTGTTGCCTCGTCAACCAGCACAATCTGGCGTTCAAAATCTTGAGGACGTGTAGGAGGAGCATCGGTGCCGGTTGGAAGCGTTTCTACGTTGACATCCAGACCTGATCTTCGGTACACCGAATCCAGGGAGGTCGCAACCTCTAACGTGGCTTCTTGTACTGCCTCAGAGGGGTTTTCCGGGACGTAAATTGTCAACGCGCGCAGCACTGACGGGAAGTAATCAGCCACCACAGCTGGGTTAATCGTCGCCCCTTCAAAGGTGACGTTTCCGTCTAAGAAGCGGACTTCCTGCTCCTCGTAGCACCACTGGTTGTTTACAGGATCCAACATGGCGCGCAACCAAAAGGTGGCGCGGCCGTCTTCGACAGGAACGCTTTGCAGCGGAACCTCAATGTGTGCTCGGGAATCATTAACTTCTAGGCGCAGGGTGTGAAAGAGCCGGTCACCGTCATAAAACTCCACGACGCCGCCAGAAAACTCGGCAGGAATCTGCAGCGTTCCACTCAAGCTTTGGGGAACAGTGCCTGCTGGTACATCAAAAGCTAACGGTAATTCTTTGGCGAAGTTGGGTACGGCGATATCGTCCGAGGAGCTCAACGCAGAAAGAGGCAAACTGGGGTTGATCGTTGCTCCCAGCACGGGTGGGGTGATCCCGAGCAGTAAGGAAGCGCTTAAAGCGGTGCTCAAAAATACGGATTTAATTTTCACAGGAGCTTACCGATTCAACTTTCACATCAAAAAAAAGGGGGACAAATTTCTACATGAAATTCGACGAGATGAATGCTATTCATTCTTGTCTTCAGCCACATCTATTCGAAATGAAATCCTACTGAATCACCAGCTAGTCCGCCTAGGTAAAAAAGGCGTAATTAACTTATTTATACATAAAAACACAATAAAAACCGCACACGCGGCGAAACTTCAATAAATCCCTAGACTGCAAAAAATGGTTAGGCTAACCTTATTTCCAATGAATGTGAATCAACAGTTGGGAGCCCGCACCGCCATGAACCACCCTGAGACCGCAACCGTCCTTCGCTCCATCTCTGACATGGTTAGCACCGAAACCAATCCGCGCCGTAAAAGCCGCCTCGAGCAGCTCATTTACGCCACCGCCAGCGCCTGGCCCCACTACCCCATTGCCCACGCAGCCCAGGCCGCGGTGCAATTAGCCAGGCCAATGCGGGTTTTTGAGCTCCAGAGCTTTGAAGGCGTCAAGCACGCACTCCACCACATCGATCTTCGCCCCGCCCTCGAATGGGACATCATGGGATTTCCCGAATCCCCCGACACGCTGCCCATTTTGCTCAGTGACCTGCGCGACCCCCCTTACGCCACCACTGCTGTGCCACCTCAATCCACGCCACGCTCCGCTCACCGATCCACACATTGACGCTTCCAGGCGCCACCGCGGTCCCTTCCACGCCACTCCCAGCTACGCAGGCTTTCACCCCTCATTTACCGACGACACCGCCCGCATGCTGGGCAACCTAGCCAAAATTGGCGCGGTTGCCACCTGGGAAAAGACGCTTGTCGACGCCGCAAGCTGGGCCGAACTCCCCCACCCACCAGTCATCGTCGGGGATACCCCGCCCTCGACTGTCACGCCGGACAACGCCTGGTACCAGTTTCGCGTCGGCAAGCATCTTGGTCGCGATGCGTTCGCGGAAATCGTCATGTGCCTTGGCCACGTGTTTTGCCATCATGTCCCCCAGGTATGGTCGACAACCTGCGCATCTCAGGACGCTGATTCCACCACGATGCTCATTGAAGCCGAGACCGCGGGGGCATTGGCCATCGCTCGCGTCGGCGGCCCGACCCGTCGAGGTGGTTCCTTCTTCGGCGATGCCCTTCTCAAAGAGGGGACGCCACTTCCTGCTGGTTTCCGACTAGATGTTGTTCTACACGCCGCCTCAGAAATTGAGGATCTGCTGCGCGGTGACACCACAGCCGTTGTCAGCGGCGCTTGGTCTGTGGAGGATCGCCGAGGTTACTAACAAATAGGCCCAACAAAGAGGTCTAAGCTCTACCTGGTGAGTTTCCGAGATATTTTCGCTGACACCAGACCGCTGAAAGAACCGGCCTTCAAACGCCTCTGGCTTGGCAATGTTGCCACCGTCATTGGTGCCCAATTAACTGTTGTTGCCGTTCCGGTGCAGATTTACCAAATGACTGGGTCCTCCGGCTATGTGGGCTTGACCGGGCTTTTTGGCCTTATTCCTTTGGTTATTTTTGGCCTTTATGGTGGATCCATTGCGGATGCTTTTGATAAACGCATCGTGCTGATCTGCACCACGATCGGCATGTGTGTCACCACTGCCGGTTTTTGGGTGCTGACCATTTTAGGCAATGAGAATATTTGGCTCCTGTTAATAAACTTTTCTTTACAGCAGGCATTTTTCGCGGTGAATCAACCCACCCGAACGGCGATCCTTCGAAGTATTTTGCCGATTGATCAATTAGCGTCGGCAACATCACTGAATATGCTGCTCATGCAGACCGGCGCAATCGTTGGCCCGCTGATCGCAGGTGCGTTGATTCCGCTGATCGGTTTCGGGTGGCTGTATTTCCTTGATGTTGTCTCCATCATCCCCACACTGTGGGCTGTATGGTCACTGCCTTCGATCAAGCCATCCGGCAAGGTGATGAAGGCTGGTTTCGCCAGTGTGGTGGATGGCCTGAAGTATTTGGCTGGCCAACCCGTGTTGTTGATGGTGATGGTGCTGGATCTTATCGCCATGATTTTCGGCATGCCACGTGCGCTTTACCCCGAGATCGCAGAAGTGAACTTCGGTGGGGGTGACGCCGGTGCAACGATGCTGGCGTTCATGTACTCATCCATGGCTGTTGGCGCAGTTCTTGGCGGCGTGCTGTCTGGTTGGGTGGCCCGGATTAGCCGCCAGGGTGTTGCAGTTTATTGGTGCATCATCGCCTGGGGCGCAGCCGTTGCTTTGGGTGGTGTGGCAATTGTTGTCAGCCCCGGCGCGGTGACTGCGTGGGCGTGGATGTTCATCATCATGATGGTCATTGGTGGCATGGCTGACATGTTCAGCTCGGCAGTTCGAAACGCTATTTTGCAGCAGTCTGCTGCGGAACATGTGCAGGGCCGAATCCAAGGTGTGTGGATCATCGTCGTGGTGGGTGGACCTCGTTTAGCTGACGTCCTTCACGGTTGGGCCGCTGAGCCCCTCGGCGCAGGTTGGACGGTATTATGGGGCGGAGTAGCGGTGGTTGTACTCACTGCAATTTGTATGGTGGCGGTGCCTAAATTCTGGAAATACGAGAAACCAAAAATTACCGGCATCTAAATACTTATCCATGCCCATTTACAGACAATGCGGTCTAGATAACAAGACCCCTATTAGACAGCGTTGTCTATGATTGGCTATGGTTTACCTATGCCCAATCAGGCCCACTTCTCTGCGTCCTTTGCCCGCCCCTCTACCCCGGCTGCAAAGTGCATGCACCATATCCGCCTCGGCCAGCAACTCATTAGAAATGAGCTGGTCGAGGCCACAGGTCTGTCCCAACCGACTGTCACCCGCGCAGTCACCGCTTTAATGCAGGCAGGTTTGGTTCGTGAACGCCCTGATCTCACACTCTCATCGGGCCCTGGTCGTCCCAATATTCCTCTAGAACTCGCTCCAAGTCCATGGATTCATGCAGGCGTGGCAATCGGCACCAAGTCTTCCTACGTCGCTTTGTTTGATACCAAGGGTCGCACCCTTCGTGATGCCATGCTGGAAATCTCAGCAGCTGATTTAGATCCAGACACTTTCATCGAACACCTCATTGCTGGTGTCAACCGCCTCACCACTGGTCTTGATCTACCACTGGTAGGTATTGGTGTTGCCACCTCAGGAAAAGTCACCAACGCAGGCGTTGTCACCGCAAGCAACTTGGGCTGGGATGGCGTTGATATCGCTGGCCGCCTGAACTACCAATTCAGCGTTCCAGCAACCGTGGCATCAGCAATTCCTGCCATCGCAGCTTCTGAACTGCAGGCTTCCCCACTTCCCCACCCTGAGCAGCCAACTCCCATCACCTTGACCTTCTACGCCGATGACTCTGTGGGCGCGGCCTACAGCAATGATTTGGGAGTACATGTCATTGGACCACTGGCTACAACTCGTGGATCAGGTTTGGATACTTTGGGCATGGCTGCCGAAGATGCGCTGAGCACCCAAGGTTTCTTAAGCAGGGTTTCTGATCAGGGTATCTTTGCCAACAGCCTTGGTGAGCTAGTCACCATTGCTAAAGACAATGAAACCGCACGGGAATTCCTCAACGATCGCGCGACCCTGCTGGCTCACACTGCCGCAGAAGCTGCCGAAACAGTTAAGCCATCCACCCTGGTTCTCTCGGGATCGGCGTTTTCCGAAGATCCACAAGGTCGGTCGGTGTTCGCTTCCCAATTGAAGAAGGAATACGACGCAGACATTGAGCTCCGGTTGATCCCCACCCACCGGGAAAACGTCCGCGCAGCAGCTCGAGCAGTCGCACTTGATCGACTACTCAACGAGCCACTTACTCTCGTACCCTAACCTCATCTAAGCTCAGTGCTTCCGCGATGGAAGCCTGGGCTTTTGATGTTTCTACATAGCGGCCCGCGTGGGGGATAAATGACTGGGACTGGGCGTCGTCAAGCAATCTGCGCACTTTGGCCGGAACCCCGGCCGCTAAAGCTTTCGCCGGGATTTCATGGCCCTCCAGCACCACCGCACCAGCGGCAATGAGTGCGCCGGCGCCGACGTGGCTGCCGGAAAGCAGCGCAGATTTCATGCCGACAAGCGTGCCGTTGCCCACCGTCGCGCCGTGAACAAGCGCCATGTGGCCGACCGTGACATCGTCGCCGAGGGTGCACGGCGCATCGCCATCGACGTGGAGAACACAATTGTCCTGGACGTTGGTGCGGGCGCCGATGGTGATTTTGTTGACGTCACCGCGCAGGACAACGCCATAAAAAATGGACGCATCCGGGCCAATCTCGACATCCCCGATAATCGTGGCATTCGGGGCAATCCATGCGCTTTCATGGATCCGCGGAACTTTATCGCCGAAAGGCAAAATCAGTGGTTGAGGTGTCATTCCTGAATGCTTTCTTTTAAGGAATCTAAGCCAGTGAAGTGAATTGTGCTGAGACCTTCTTCGCGCGCTGCCTCAATGTTACGCACGCGATCATCAATAAAGGTCACATCCTCAGCTTTTTCACCAAGGGCCTCAAGTGCCACATGGAAAGACTTCGGCTCCGGCTTCGCCGCGCCAATATCGCACGACAAAGTCACCGCATCAAGCTGATCAAGCCACTCCGAATTGTGCTCCTTCAACAGCTTGGCCAACCCCTCCGGAATATTCGACAAAATTCCGATGCGGTGGCCTTTCGCCTTCAACGACAACACATAATCAACCATGTCCTGATCACGCTCATAAAGGCCCCTGTAGTCAGCCGCGATGACCTCCTGGATATCCAAAAACTCCAAACCCACCAATAGTTTGATCTGATTCCAATAATTCACCTCACTCACGCGGCCGGCATCCAGATCCAGACGAAGCGACTCATAAACCTCATGCAGCTTGTCGTTCTTGGACGGCTCCCCCACCGCACGCGCAACCCGCTCAAACTGCGCCGCACCATGCTCCTTGATGAGAACACCATAAAGATCAAACAGAAAAGTACGAGTCTTAGACATCGAAGGCTCCTTTCTAACCTGCATCCAAGCCTAGGTGGAATTGAGATGACGCGTCGTAGAGATCGAAAACTCAACCAAATTTCTTGCCTAAGGCTTCTAGGATTGTCGTTATGCTCCTTCACCCAGATGCGCAGTTTTATATCGATACCTTGCCCACTCTCAGCGCGGAGGAGCAGGTGAGTTTTGGTAAAGACGCTCCTGTTTCAGAGGCTGATGCAACCCATGTGGCGACAGATCAAGATATTGCTGGGGTGCCGGTGAGGGTTTATACGCCTTTATCTGGGGCTGGGGATTTGCCGTGTTTGGTGTACTTCCACGGCGGTGGCTGGTCCGGCGGCACCCTCAACATGATCGATGCCACGGTTCACTCTCTAGTGGTTGGCCTGCCGATCATCGCCATCAGCGTGGACTACCGACTTGCACCCGCACACCCATTTCCAGCGGCTATCGACGACGCGTTTGCAGTGGTCAGTGCCGTATTGGATGGGGTGTCTGGGCTGAGTATTGATACTTCCCGAGTGGCAATTGGCGGTGACAGTGCCGGTGGAAATATTGCCGCGGTTACTGCACAACAGCTGCGTGAACGGGCTGTGGGTTCTACTCCTGTATTGGCTCACCAGGTGCTTATTTTTCCGGTAACTGATGTTTCCACTACATCTACGCCGAGCTATCTCACATTTGGCAAAGATTGCTACCTGACAAAGGACGCGATGGAACGCTACATCGAACAATATGCCGATGGGCACGACCGCACCGACCCTCGACTCTCACCGCTACTGGCATCTGATTTGAGCGACCTCCCACCCACCACCATTGTGTACGGCGAATGCGACGTGTTAGCCCATGAAGTGCGAGCCTATGGACAAGCTCTACTAGAGGCTGGAAATTCCGTGACGATGACTGAATTCAAAGGACAGATCCACGCCTTTATTAACCTAGGGGGAATCAGTTCCGATGCGCGGGCTGCTCGACGACTCATCCGCGCCGAATTGGAAGCAGCACTTTGTTAAAGGTTGAGATTTAACATTCGCCAGGTTCCGCTTCCCAAGAAATACGGATCATTTCCTCAAGCACCTCAAGATCAACATCCTCTGGTTTGTTGATATATAGGCAGGACACACCAACAGAATGCTTACCCAATTTCTTCAGAAGTTCTCGAGACGCAGGCGCACTGGTTAGTCCATAAAGTGAAATCTTTGCCTTTCGCGGACTGAAACCCACACGAATAGTGATCCCTTCCCTACCCGTGGCATAGCGATAATGAACTCGCCCATAACCAACAATCGAAGACCCTGCTACATAAGGTTTCTGGCCTGTCGCTCTGTTGAAAATTTCCAACAACAACCGGCCGTGGGTAATTCTGCGAGGAATGTCTAGGTTTTGAATGAAGTACTCTGGGGATTCTGAGGTTTCTGTTGCCTCTGGTGCTGCAGAATCTAGCGTTGTCCACGTCGCGGTGCGCTGTTCTGCCTCTGGCACTTTACCGCCAAAGCTCATTCTCTTCTCCACCAGCGCTGCTTGCAATCGCTCCAAAGTACGTGCGCCAATTCCTGACAGACCAGCCACTTCTTCGTAATTGGTACCTGCAAGCGATTCCAGATCTTTAAACCCCGCAGTGCTCAAGGCTTTTCGAGCGGAGATAGTAACTCCGGGAATGGACTCAAAAGAAGTGCTCATGCCACTGATCTTAAAGTGCCGGGTAGATGTACGCCTTGGTTACTTTTGCGTGGTGGGACTTTAGATCAGTTCGACCTAGAATCGGCGCCATGCCTATCGACTTCCTCCAACCCGCCGATATTGTTGCCCCACAACTTCTGGGATGCACACTCACACATGGAGGCGTTGGTATTCGTATCACCGAAGTGGAGGCATATTTAGATTCGACCGACGAAGCTGCACACACCTACCGTGGCAAAACCCCAAGGAATGCCGCGATGTTTGGCCCCGGTGGTCACATGTACGTCTATATTTCTTATGGGATTCACCGAGCGGGAAATATTGTGTGCGGGCCAGAAGGAACAGGTCAAGGCGTACTTCTTCGTGCTGGTGAAGTGGTTTCAGGGGAATCAATTGCACAGAGCCGACGAGGGGAAGGAATTCCTCATGCACGTCTTGCGCAAGGCCCAGGAAATTTTGGACAAGCGCTCGGTTTAGAAATCAGCGACAACCATGCTTCAGTTTTTGGTCCCTCATTTTTAATTTCTGACCGTGTTGAAACACCCGAAATTGTGCGAGGCCCCCGCATTGGCATCAGCAAGAACACCGAAGCACTTTTAAGATTTTGGATTCCCAATGATCCAACAGTCAGTGGTCGCCGAGGGTATCCGAAGGAGTAACTCAATCCACTAATTCCGGTAAGTTTCCTATTTAACAAACAAGCTTAATTTGTAAATTAAAGATAAAGTCTTAAATACCTTAATTGACAAAATGACAACTTTTGTCAATTAAGAACGGTTAAGGCAACTTCTAAACTGCAAATTGGCCATTTTTGTTTATAAAGGATTTGACATGGACTACAGGACTCTGGAGAAGGATCACTAAGCTCTACATCAATCCGCAGCAGAGACGCTATATCAAAGTCGATTCAATTCCGAAGCAGCACTTAAATGGGAATTTAAGGTTAAAAATAACCCACTGTTTTGTCTTATTACCCCGGAAGTTTATCGACTAACCGAAAGAAGCCATAATTTAGAGAGGACAATTCTCTACTATTGGTCAAGGCTCCCACCCGGTGTCATTCGACATTATTACCGCTCACTCACAATCGATGAAGTGATTTCAACAAATGAGATTGAAAATATTCACTCAACTCGTCGGGATATTGAAATAGCGCTTGATGAATCTTCCACTAGTGAGCCAAAGAGATTTTCGGAAATTTCACACCTTTACCTCGCACTTGCCGAAGGTAAAATATCCTTTCCGGAAAGCCCAAGTGAACTTCGAGAACTCTATGACCATTTAATGCACGGCGAGCTAGGTAAAGAAAATGAATTAGATGGTGAGATTTTCCGCCAAGGACCCGTGGAAATCCGCGATAGTCGGCAAAAAGTGATTCATTCAGGTTTTTCTCCAGAATCACAGATCATCGAAGGAATCAACGCAATTATTAAGCTGGCGCACTCAGAAGAGGAATCCAACCTTGTTGGCATCATGATGTCACACTTCATGTTTGAATCAATTCACCCGTTTTATGATGGAAACGGAAGAACTGGGCGCTACCTTCTCGGGATACAATTAAGCAAAATTCTCTCCCCTGCTACAGCACTGACAATGTCTTCGGCAATTAATCAATTTCGAAACAAGTACTACAAAGCGTTTCATGCCGTAGAACACCGATTAAATCGCGGAGACGGAACACCGTTTGTTATTTCCATGCTTGAGCTGTTAATTGCAGCGCAAGAAGGTCTCATTGAGAATATAAAACAAAGAATCGACTTTTTGGCAAGCCTTGAGGACGCCATTAAAACGCTTCGGGGTACCAATTCCTTTAAGAACCATCAGATCAATCTGTTGTACATTCTCGGCCAGATTCAGCTTTTCGGTAAGGACGAAACACTTTCACTTGAATCGGCAGCAAAGTTTCTTAAAGTTTCTAAGGCAACTGCAACGAGGTATTTTAGAACTCTCCGAGAAATGGAATTAGTTCACGAGGTCAGCAAACGCCCTTTGCGGTTTGCGCTCACGGATAAAGGTCGTGAGATAGTAGGTCTTGAGGTAAAAATTTGACTCCATAACGAGAACTTAATCGAGCAACACCCCTGAACAGTGAATCAAATCGGAATTTATTTATTCTGAGCTGGTCATCACATCTATACTCATGCCCATGTCAGGCATTGATGCAAAGAAAATCCGCACCCGTCATTTCCGCGAAGCTAAAGTAAACGGCCAGAAAGTTTCGGTTCTCACCAGCTATGATGCGCTTTCGGCGCGCATTTTTGATGAGGCTGGCGTCGATATGCTCCTTGTTGGTGATTCCGCTGCCAACGTTGTGCTGGGTCGCGATACCACCTTGTCGATCACCTTGGATGAGATGATTGTGCTGGCCAAGGCGGTGACGATCGCTACGAAGCGTGCGCTTGTGGTGGTTGATCTGCCGTTTGGTACCTATGAGGTGAGCCCAAATCAGGCGGTGGAGTCCGCGATCCGGGTCATGCGTGAAACGGGTGCGGCTGCGGTGAAGATCGAGGGTGGCGTGGAGATCGCGCAGACGATTCGACGCATTGTTGATGCTGGAATTCCGGTTGTCGGCCACATCGGGTACACCCCGCAGTCCGAGCATTCCTTGGGCGGCCACGTGGTTCAGGGTCGTGGCGCGAGTTCTGGAAAGCTCATCGCCGATGCCCGCGCGTTGGAGCAGGCGGGTGCGTTTGCGGTTGTGTTGGAGATGGTTCCAGCAGAGGCAGCGCGCGAGGTTACCGAGGATCTTTCCATCACCACTATCGGAATCGGTGCCGGCAATGGCACAGATGGGCAGGTTTTGGTGTGGCAGGATGCCTTCGGCCTCAACCGCGGCAAGAAGCCACGCTTCGTCCGCGAGTACGCCACCTTGGGCGATTCCTTGCACGACGCCGCGCAGGCCTACATCGCCGATATCCACGCGGGTACCTTCCCAGGCGAAGCGGAGTCCTTTTAATGCAGGTAGCAACCACAAAGCAGGCGCTTATCGACGCCCTCCTCCACCACAAATCCGTCGGGCTCGTCCCCACCATGGGTGCGCTACACAGCGGACACGCCTCGTTGGTTAAAGCAGCACGCGCTGAAAACGACACTGTTGTAGCCAGTATTTTTGTCAATCCCCTGCAGTTTGAAGCACTCGGTGATTGCGATGATTACCGCAACTATCCCCGCCAACTCGACGCCGATTTAGCACTGCTTGAAGAGGCAGGTGTGGATATTGTGTTCGCACCCGATGTGGAGGAAATGTACCCCGGTGGCTTGCCACTAGTGTGGGCGCGCACCGGTTCCATCGGAACAAAATTGGAGGGTGCCAGCAGGCCTGGCCATTTCGATGGTGTGGCTACCGTGGTGGCGAAGCTGTTCAATTTGGTGCGCCCTGATCGTGCATATTTTGGACAAAAAGATGCTCAGCAGGTTGCGGTGATTCGGCGATTGGTTGCCGATCTAGACATTCCCGTGGAGATTCGTCCCGTTCCGATTATTCGTGGCGCCGATGGCTTAGCCGAATCCAGCCGCAATCAACGTCTTTCTGCGGATCAGCGAGCGCAAGCTCTGGTGCTGCCGCAGGTGTTGAGTGGGTTGCAGCGTCGAAAAGCAGCTGGTGAAGCGCTAGATATCCAAGGTGCGCGCGACACCTTGGCCAGCGCCGACGGCGTGCGCTTGGATCACCTGGAAATTGTCGATCCAGCCACCCTCGAACCATTAGAAATCGACGGCCTGCTCACCCAACCAGCGTTGGTGGTCGGCGCGATTTTCGTGGGGCCGGTGCGGTTGATCGACAATATCGAGCTCTAGTACCAACCCTGCGTTGCAGCACGCAGCTTCGCATAACGCGTGCTCAGCTCAGTGTTTTTAGGTGCGCGGTGCGGATCGGAACCGGGAGTTGGCCACTGCGGTGGCGTGGCCTCACCCGACAGCGCCCATGCCGCCTGACGAGCTGCACCCAACGCCACATATTCAGCGGGTTCTGGAACCACAATCTCATGGCCGAAAATCTCAGGGGCAATCTCACGAACCGCCTGTGAACGCGCGCCGCCACCGATGAGCTGGATGCGCTGAACGGGCACTCCCGTGGCCTCAACCAGCGCCGTTACAGCATCATCCAATGCCAACAACAAGCCTTCAACAGTTGCTCGGGCAAAGTCCTCGCGGGTCGTTGCACAGTTTAGTCCAGCCAAAACGCCACGTGCTGCGGGACGATTCGGCGTACGCTCGCCCTCCAAATAAGGCTGGAGCGTCACGCCACCTGAACCGGGTTGAGCAGCCAGTGCAAGCGCATCGAACTCTTCCCATTCCACGCCCAGAATGCGGCGGCCGAATTCCAACACCGGTGCGCCATTAAGCGTGCAGGCCAGCGGGAAATACGCACCCGTGGCATCGGCGAAACCAGTGACCAAACCAGATGGATCGTGGACGCTATGTTGAACGGTCATGCCGGCAACGCCAGAGGTGCCGATCGACACGCTGACATCACCAGGCTGCAAATCAAGGCCAAGCGCAGCCGCAGCATTATCTCCCGTGCCTGCAGCAACTTTCACTCCACCTGGAGTTGTTCCCGCAATCGCATTTGGGGCCAGGAGTTCAGGAAGTTCCACCTCATGGCCCAGCGCCAAGGCAGCTAGATCGGTGCGCCACGCACGATCACGCGTGCTGTAGTAGCCCGTTCCAGAAGCATCACCATGGTCGGTGACTTTGCGTCCGCGTCCCATCAAATGCCAGGTGAGGAAATCATGAGGCAACATCACCGACGCCGTGCGCGCTGCATTTTCTGGTTCATGATCACGCATCCACCGCATTTTGGTGGCAGTTAAAGAAGCAACATACACACTTCCCGTGGCATCTACCGCAGCCTGATCGCCGCCGATCTCCTCATTGAGATCCAACGCAGCCTGGGCAGAACGAGTGTCATTCCATAACAACGCCGGGCGAACGATTTCATCGTTTTCATCCAACGCCACCATGCCGTGCTGCTGGCCTGCAATAGATACAGCGTCCGCGCGTTCTAACAACCCCTCGGTAGCTTGATCCAGCGCAGCGATCCACGCACGTGGATCTACCTCCGACCCGCTCGGGTGACTCGCGCGGCCTTCGTCGATAACCTGGCCGGTGGCGGCGTCGACAAGCAAAGCCTTGCAGGATTGGGTGGAACTATCGATTCCAAGAACCAAAGCCATCTTAAAAATCCTCTTCCGTTGGGGTATCCAAAATTTCATCACCATTGTGGTCAATCACATGGATCTGCGCGCGCGAATTACGCAAAAGATCCCGCTGCTCACGGGTGCACTGCTGATCAATGATGATGTGGTCAAACTCCTCAATCGAAGCAACCTTGAACACACCAGCCGAACCAAATTTACTAGAATCCACCACCAACACACGCACGCTACCAATCCCAATCAACGCCCGCTTCGTATCAGCAGCCTCCATATCAGGATGAAACAGCGCCGGAACCTCCCCCGTAGCGCGCACCGCAGTCGTAGAAACAAAAGAAATATCCGCCGACAGCTCATTCAACTGCGCTGAAGTTGCCTTGCCCAAGAAAGAATCAGTCTCCGCGAAATACAATCCCGCACACGCAATCAAACGGATATCGCTCATCCCGGCGCGCACACGATGATCCGCCATTGTCTTCAAAGAATGCGTAATCAACGCCGATGGTGACCGCTGCGGCAACTTCTCAACCAAAGACTCCAACGTGGTGGAATCATCAATCGCCACCACAGCGCCCTCCGGAATCAACCGTGCTGCTGCAGTACACAACGCCTCTTTAACAGTGCGATGCAAATGCCGACGCTGCTCCACTGCCAACTCACTCATCGACGGCGACACCGAACGCGCGCCACCCCTAATGCGCTCCACCAAATTGTCTGCAGCCAGCGCCTCCAAATCACGGTGAATGGTCATTGCGCTGACCTCAAAAAGCTCAGCTAATGCTTCAACACGAGCGAATCCATGACGGGTGACATAAGAAACGATGCGCTCACGACGCTTTTCTTGTGAGCTGGCGGGAATCACTTGGGACATGTGAAAAAGTTACCACGGAAATGTTGTTAGATCCAGCACTTTCTAACATTTTTATGTTAGGTCTTGCTTTTTTATAACATGATGGCGTTAGATTGTTGTTAGTTTCACGTGATTCGCACCACGAACTAATCGGAATTGTGAGTTCAGCGCTGAAGCTAAGCCAGATTTTGTTGAATCTAACACGGATTTAACGTGACGGTTTCTCAGTGTTTTTAGCTTCTGGCTTTTGGCTTCTGATGCTTTAGCGCTGGACTCAACATTTAAAACAAAGGTGAACACATGTCAGTACAGCAAAGCGGGTTGCTCGAACGTCTCGGCATTCCCCGACCCTTGATTTTCGGATTTATCGGCCTCACCATCTTCATGATCGGTGACGGTGTCGAAACCAACATTTTGGAACCTTTCCTCAGTTCCGAACATGGTTTCAGCGTTTCCCTCGCGGGAACCCTGGTGACTGTTTACGGTGTTGCCGTGGCGATCGCAGCATTCTTCGCGGCGGCACTTTCGGACCTGTGGGGTCCACGAAAAGTGATGATCCTCGGTGCTTCAATCTGGATCGTCTTTGAGCTGATCTTCCTCACCGTGGCACTGACCACCGACCATACTTGGTTGATCTTCCTTGCTTATGGTCTCCGCGGCTTTGGTTATCCATTCTTCGCCTACGGATTCTTGGTGTGGATCACCGCAACTGCCTCACCTAAGCAATTGGGTACCGGTGTGGGTTGGTTCTACGTTGCCTTCTCTGCAGGTCTTCCTACCTTGGGTGCGCTGGTTGCCACCATTTCCATGCAGTACGTGAACTTGACCTTCTATGAAACGTTGTGGGTTTCCCTCGTGCTGGTGGTCATCGGATCGCTCATCGCACTGCTGGGAGTGAAGGAACGTCGCGGACGCCACCCACTGGTTGCCAACCCCGACGATGTGAAGCAAACACTTGGCCAGGGCTTCAAACTTCTGCGCAATGATCGACGTGCACGTTTTGTCACCTACATCCGCACCATCAACTCCATTCCGACCTACGCGATGGCTGTGTTCTTCCCATCATTTTTCACTGACGATCTGAAGTGGCAGCTAAGCTGGTTCCTCATCCTCACCACTGTAATTTACGCAGTCAACCTGCCGTTCAATCCTTTCTTCGGTAGCTTCGGCGACCGCCACGGTTGGGCACGAACTGTGTTCTGGGGCGGATCAATCGGTGGCGCAGTCACCCTCGCGTTGGTTTACTTCATTCCGATGTTCGGCGTTCAGGCTGGCATGTCCAACGGTGTCGTTTTCGGAATCACCATCGCAGCCGGCGCACTCTTTGGTGTGTCCCTCGCGGGCTTCGTGCCACTTTCCGCAATCGCTGTCTCCCTTGATCCCAAGCACCCCGGCGCAGCGATGGCCACATACAACCTCGGCGTTGGTGGCGCTGTAGCTGTGGGACCGCTCCTGGTTGCAGTCTTCCACCCACTGATTGGTCCAACCGGATTGATCCTGGTCATGATCGCCCTCTACCTGCTCTCCGGTTGGATGACTCTTCAACTTCGCGGCACCCAACCAGGATTCGACGGAGTGCCAGCACTTGCTGAAGACGCCCACATCGAAGACCTTGCAGATGTAAACGCAAACGCCTAACTGTTTTTCGAGCTAAACCCATCCTTGAAAGGATCTTTTCCACCATGAACACCCCACTCCAGCTCAACACTGAAAACCTGCAGGAAATCGCTTCGACTTCCGGAGTGCAGATCCCAGCGTTCAACCGCGCTGACGTCGCCCCGGGCATTGTCCACTTCGGTGTTGGCGGATTCCATCGCGCTCACCAAGCGATGTACCTCAATGAATTGATGAATGAGGGCAAGGCCTTGGATTGGGGCATCATCGGCATGGGTGTCATGCCTTCCGATGTGCGCATGCGCGATGCCCTGGCCAGCCAAGATCACCTTTATACCCTGACCACTAAAGCTCCTGATGGAACTCTTGATCAAAAAATCATCGGATCCATCATTGACTACGTGTTCGCTCCCGAGGACCCAGCACGGGCCGTTGCAACCCTCGCGCAGGACTCCATCCGCATTGTTTCCCTCACGGTGACTGAAGGCGGATACAACATCGATCCGGCGACAGAAGATTTCGACCACACCAACCCTCGAATCGTTGCTGACCGCGAAGCCCTGCAGGCGGGCGATACTTCCACTTTGCAGACCTTCTTTGGGTTGATCACTGCCGCATTGATTTCCCGAAAAGAATCAGGATCTACGCCATTTACCATCATGAGCTGCGATAACATCCAAGGCAACGGCGATCTGGCTAAGCGTTTCTTCCTCGCCTTCGCACATTCCGTGTCTTCTGAGCTCGGCGAATGGGTGGAAAACAACGTGGCCTTCCCCAACTCCATGGTGGACCGCATCACCCCTGAAACCACCGACGGCGACCGCGATGACATCAAGGAAATCGGCTACATCGATGCGTGGCCAGTGGTTTCTGAAGATTTCACCCAATGGGTCCTCGAGGATGCCTTCACCCAGGGCCGCCCCGCGTACGAGGAGGTTGGCGTGCAGGTCGTCTCCGACGTGGAGCCTTATGAATTAATGAAGCTGCGCCTGCTCAACGCCTCCCACCAGGGACTTTGCTACTTCGGCCACTTGGCTGGCCACCACATGGTCCACGACGTCATGGCGGATACCCGCTTCCAGGATTTCCTCCTGGCTTACATGGAGCGCGAAGCCACCCCTACCCTCAAGGAACTTCCAGGTGTCGATCTAGATGCTTATCGACGCCAACTCATCGCGCGATTCGGCAACGCCGCAGTCAAAGACACCGTACCGCGCCTGTGTGCGGAATCCTCCGACCGCATTCCAAAGTGGCTGTTGCCAGTCGTACGCGAAAACCTCGCAGCAGGCCGCGACGTCACACTTTCTGCAGCCATCGTCGCATCCTGGGCGCGCTACGCAGAAGGCACCGACGAGCAGGGCAACCCAATAAAGATTGTTGACCGTTTGAGTGAGCGCGTCCAAGAAAACGCATCAGGAAATCGCACCGATATTTTGTCATTCATCCGCGACCGTGGAATCTTCGGAGACTTGGTCGATGCTGAACCATTCACCAAGGCATACTCCGAGACACTGTCCTCCCTTCATGACCGTGGCGCGGAAGCAACCATCGATGCACTTCTTACGCAGGTAACTGTCTAAATCCGTTGCGCGCTAGGGTTGAGGCATGTCTCCCACACATCGCCTCGTCATCCTTAGACACGCCAAATCTTCCTGGTCCACCGGAGTACTCGACCATAAACGCCCACTTAATCAACGTGGGCTTCGCGATGGCGTGGCAGCTGGCCAATGGCTAGCTGGCAACATCGGCGAAATTGATCATGTGCTGTGTTCAGATGCCACCCGCACACAATTAACGTGGGAACGCGTCCAGCTTGGTGGCGCAACCGCCAAAGGCTCTAGCTTCCACAATGACATCTATGAAAACCAAGTGTCTGAATTTAAACATTTAATAACAGGGCTCCCAGATGTAGTTGGTACCGCCCTACTCATCGGGCACTGGCCAGGCGTGGAAGAACTAGCCCATTATTTTGGCATCCGCGATGAACATCCCGGTTGGGATCAGATGGAAGAAAAGTTTCCCACCAGCGCCATTGCGGTGTTGGAATTTAACACCCCTTGGTCAAAACTTGAGAGAAACTCTGCTCGGTTGACAGATTTTGTCATTCCACGGGGTTAGTTCTGCTTCAATTGAACAATCTGAATTAGGTTTCCTACGGTGTCATCGAGAATGGCAATCACTGAAGGGCCCACATCGGTTGGTTCCATGATGAAATCCACGCCTTTATCCTTGAGGCTGTCATATTCTTCCTGCACATCATCAACATAAAACTGTGTAGCGGGAATACCGTCTCGTTTAATTCCAGCTTGGTAAGTCGCTGCATCTGGGTGCTGGTTTGGTTCCAACAAAAGCTGCACACCATCTGGGTTTTCTGGATCAACAACAGTCAACCAGCGGTAGTCACCAGCAGTTACATCGTGTTTGAGCTCAAATCCGAGCTTCGTGGTGTAGAAATCGAGTGCTTTGGCCTGGTCATCAACAAATACGCTTGTGATTTCAATTCGCATGGTCGCCAGAATAGTTCCGAAAGAAACATTGTGCAGAGAGCACCAACGCATCTTTTATGTTCGGAAGTTCGGTGTTATCGACACCAAAGTGGCGTTTTTATCTCTCCAAAAACTGGCCAGTTATCTTCAGGCCGGTGCGTTGAAACCACTCCCACCTCAGGGCCCACCGTTTATCCGACTGACTGGTAGGAACCACTTTCCCACTGGTAACTGTGCTGGTCACCATCGACTTCTGAATGCCTTCTTGGTTGTTCATAGGCCACAGTGTAAATGATTATTCGGTCACTAAAAATGATCATTTAAACCCCTATACGGCGGGGTATTCCCACTTGTCCCGTGACCCCAGAATTTGCACGAAAAGGCATTTTAACCAGTGTTCATTCGGTTAGGTCAGGGTTGACATTCTTTAGGAATTAGCGAATTCTGATCACATGGAGCGCGAACAACGACACAAAGTGATCATGCGAACGATCGACCGCCCCGGAATCACACGCATTGATGCTCTTACTGAACTAACTGGGGTTTCCGCGGTGACCATTCACCGGGATCTCGTCGAGCTAGAGCAAGCAGGTTTCCTCGCCCGCACCCACGGTGGAGCGAAACGTGTGCCCAAACGCGGTACTCCCCAACCGTTTGCCGTGCGCCAGGCTGAGGACCGAGAGGCCAAACGCATTTTGGCCCAGGCCACCGCCCAACTAATCGCTGATGATGAAGCAGTAATTTTCGACAACGGCACCACCTGCCAGGCAGTGGCCCAAGAGTTGGCGGGGCGTCCCATCACGGCATTGTGTCTGTCTCTACATTCGGCGGTCGCCCTGGGAAGCCGAGCTGGCACCAACGTTTTCATCCCCGGCGGCCCCGTGGAAAACGACTCACTCGCCTTATCTGGCCCGGCTGTGATCACCGCGTTACGAGATTTCTCCGCCGATGTCGTGATCCTCGGTTCCTGCTCTACATCACTGGAGCACGGGTTGGCCACCACTACCTACGACGATGCGGAAAACAAGCGCGCAGCCATCCATGCTGCCACCCGACGAATCCTTGTGGTGTCCGCCCGTAAACTCAACCACGTTTCCACTTTCCGTTTCGCAGACGTCGCGGACTTACACCAGCTGGTCACAACCTCCGATGCGCCACGGGAGATTCTCGCCGAGATCCGGGATCTCGGCGTGCAGGTTATTACTGTTCCCGCCCCTGACGAGCAACGAAGTTAACTCTTCATGGTTGCTGAGCAGTTCTAAACATCCCCAAAAGGCCTGCCCAAGTGAAAGGATTGTTAAAAAAATTTCTCCAACTCGGGGCAGACCCTAACAGGCTGCATCAATAATCAGGCACTTCTAGGCTACTTCTTAAATTTAGAGGCACTGGGCCCACGCTAGGCTCTGACACTGCGGGAAACCATCACGTCACACGACCAACCATTGCTAAAAGTCCTGGCCAGAAAACTCTCTATACTGTGCAGCATGGCACCAACGATCACCGACATCCATGTTCTGCTTCGTCGCGGTGAGCGACAATCAGTGATCATGACCCTCACTGCCTCTTCCTTGGAGGCCGGGAAAATGTCTTTTAGTGGCGGGTATATCGTGGGCGAGACGATGATCTTCCTCGTCGATCCCGATGAAGTCGAGATACGACGCAGCCCTAACAGCCTCCACGTCCTGCGTAACGGTAGCGATATTCTGCGCCGCAACGAGCATCATTGCTGGGTATTTGAGAATTTCAATAAACCCATTGACCCACCTGTTCGATTGGGTCCTCGGGATATCATCTGCCCGAGCGCCTTGGCCTGGGTTCTTCAACAGCATTCCATCTCCCGGTCCTTATCCCACCACCTTCACGCGGATAAGATCACTGCGGGAGAGATTGCTGGACGCCCCACCTGGATCCTCCGTGAGGAACCTACTTCAGGAGGGCAGGACCCAAGTCGATTGGTCAGTCTTGAAATCGACCAGGAACACGGTGTCATCCTTGCAGTGGAGACTGGACAAGAACGACTCGAAGCCACGGAGATTTCTTTTCCTGACACTCTTCCTAATCCTTCCTGGGACGGAGCCTGGGAACCATTCCATTATCCAGATTCGACACCACACACTGCCCCTGATGTTGCTGAAATACCCGGTTACATTCAGTCACTGCCGCCGCAGTCTGAAGATCCTCGCAGACTACGAGTCTTCGTCAATGAGATAGCACTCGAAGGTGATTTCCCTGACTACCGTCAAGGACAATCTGTGCGACTTACTTTGGGAATTAGCTCCTCCCCTGTGCCACTCGAAGGAATGACAACCAGACGCCGGGGCCGGGTACGCAACCTTGGGGAAGAAGCTAGTCCAGGCGATGACGGTATGCCCCAGTGGCCAATCCTGCTCACTGGTGATGGGTGGACGGCGCTGGCCTACACTCCCATCCCAAAACGTGGAGATGCAGAGATCCAGGGGTGGTTTTATTATTCCGCCTACGGAATTGTTGATGTTCCCACAGATCTACGGGTAGAGCGTATTTTCGCTGGTATCGGCACAAGTGGCACCAACGAGCGTTTGTGGCAGGAGATAGACAATACTTCTTCGGCTTATCACTCGGAAGATTGGTGGATCCGCGATGTCGTTTTAGACGTCACGTTGGATGGAGCTGTTCCGCCTCCGCTTAGACGTGACGTCTTCACTGCTGTCGATCCTATTGTGGCGGGTGACAAATTGTGGCTGTGTGACGTGCACTTTCCGGTAGCCCGCTGCTGGGAGACCACGACCGGCCGATACTTGGGGCAGACTTTAGTCCCAGCACCACTGCGAGATCGATCGTACGTCCTTGAGCTGCACAGCGACCAACAATTAGGAGCCGTAGCGGCAAGTGGGAAGAGTGGTTGGATTCTCACACCTGGTCAAGCAGTAGCCACTAAAGCTCCTGATTGGACTCCTCCCACCCGGGCAACCGATCTGCCTCAGGTCCCCTCCCCCTGGGAGATCGTCGCTGTCCGTGGCCAAGGTCTGTTTGAGCTGCAGGTGGAAACTAGTAGACGCACCGCCCTCGGTCGAGTTAATGCGACCGGTGGCGTCGACATCGGTGAACTCCCGCCCAACGGCTATACCATCAGTTCTGTGGTTCAGATCGGTGATGAATACATCGTGGGCAGGTGGGTAGAGGAATACCGGCTCAACTCCAAACTGGAGGTCATTTCTACCAAAGAGCTAGATATCTCCGCATCCGGATGGAAGAGCAAGGGGACGGTTGCTTATCTGTCGGAAGACACTCACATATGTTTCTTCGACCAGGTCAGCGGGGCCGAGCTTCCCAGCCTGGGTATCGCCGAGGGACACCAGGGCGAGGTTATGTCAGCAACTTCTTCAGAGAGCATCGTGCTTATCTACCGGCGCAACCCGAACAATTCAATGTCGATTGTCCCGACTTCCGTTGCCACCTATGACAATGGCACCTGGACGACTATGCCGCTACAGGAAGCTCCAGCGGAACTGTCCTAAACTGCTCATAGACTGCTGAGGGCTTAAAACTAGACCCAAACTGACGCAGCAAAAACCCCTCACCGGGTTTAGGTGTAACCCGGTGAGGGGTTTCTTCTGACTGGAGGACAATGGGCTCATTGCTCATCCAATACGCTAGCAAGAATCGCGACACCAACCAGAAGCCTTACCAACCCAATCCCTTGGGCGTTAGTTGCCATAATCGCATCAATATCGCAAAGAAGAAACCCCTCATTACAAAAGTTATAGACCTGTTACTACTTTGCAACACAAACGTTTTAATCAATGAAGACGAATACAATTCCAGCGGCCCCGAACGCCAAAAGTGTCACCGTTAAAGAAACAACCCCAACTATATTAGGTGGCAATTTATTATCCGCAAGCCCGATAGCCTGACGTTCATAACGAACCCGCTGCGTAAACAAGATGAAAATCGCCATTCCGCTGAGAATCACCACCGGCAGCAGTGCAAAAATCCCATAGAAATTAGTCCACCTCAGCAAAATTGCCGAACACACAGCCAAGGACACCGTCGTACGATTCCATGCCAACACAGTCCGTTCAGGCTGCAAACCTGGATCCTCATGAATGCGCATAGCTACTGAACAATAATCAGAACCAAGACAGCCGCAGAGGCCACCAAAGCCGCAATAGACAGAAACGGAATAATCGCAGGTACGGGAAGTGGCTTCTGTTTACGCATTGCACGCTCCACATTCATCCACCTCACCGCAGCACCAGCGGCAATGATCATGCCAACCGCAATGATAAAAACCGCGATTGTTGTACGGACAGTATCCGATAGTCCACTGATCTGGAACGCCTCAAAAGCAATACCACCGGCAAGAAACGCCAAAGACGTACGCGTCCATGCTAGAAACGTGCGCTCATTGGCCAAAGTGAAACGTGGATCTGGTTCTTCACCGTCCGGGAAAACGCTGCGCGCAAACCGGCTTCGTTCATCCACAACAATCTCCCTACCCTGAATAAAATCTAAAACAGTTCCCAAGGATAGTCCGCAATTGTTAGTGCCACACGTTCTTGAAGGTTTCGGAGTCGTTGCCTAAGCCAAATAGTCCCCTACTTTAAGTACGTCGCCGGAGTTGGTGAACTCGAGGGTCGCGTCGATAAGCATTTGCGGATCTGCAAGCGCGTCAACGGCGACTTGCGCCAGCCCGATTGCGGCGTCGACGGCTGCGTCGATGGCCTCTTCCGTGCGCGCATAAGCGGCGAATTCCTTGGTGTGGAGCGCAACGTTTTCCGGAGAAATTTTCACCATCGGATGAATGCCCGGAACCAGGTGCGAGACATTGCCAAAATCAGTCGATGCTGCCAGAGTGTCGGGCAAAATACCCTCCGAAAGCGCCGTTCGACCACGCAGATTCTGCGTTTTTGCCCAACGCCGCGCCAACACATGATTGTTGCGCACGGGCAAGCTAGCTGGGTGCACATCCCATTGCTTTTCGACGCCAACCCCCGCCATCAAGGCCGCCCCATCGAGCACATCATCCACGCGTTTCGATATGTCTTTGAGTGCTTCCGGCAACAAAGAACGCACGTACAGCGACATCGTTGCAGTGTCTGGAATGATGCTTGGCCGGTTTCCGCCTTCCGTAATAATGGCGTGAAGGCGGTCGCTCGGTGGCATTTGCTGACGCAAAACTCCGAAGCCCTGGTACGCCAAACTTGCAGCGTCGAGGGCATTTTTACCCATGAAAGGCTGCGAAGACGCGTGTGCAGAGACACCGTGGAACGTCGCCGTCATGGTACGTCTGCCCACCCAAACATGCTCCGCCAGATCGAAGCCAAAGGGGTGCATCATAATCGACGCATCAATGCCATCGAATGCGCCATTTCGGATCATGTATTCCTTGCCGGAATGCCCCTCCTCAGCAGGTGTTCCCAACAGCACGATCCGGCCTTCAAAGTCGAGGTGATCCACGCCTTTCACTTCGGCAGTTTTGATCATGTTGGTGACAGCTAAAAATGCGCCAACACCAGCTGCTGCGATGATATTGTGCCCGCATGCATGGCCGATCTCTGGAAGGGCATCGTATTCCGCCAAGATCGCAATGCTTGGGTGCTGCGCTGGATCATAACCAGGGGTTTCAAAACTAGTTTCTAGAGCGGTTTTAACACCATAAACTCCACTCTGAACCTCAAAACCATGATTTTGCAGAAGTTTTGTGATTTCCTCGGTGGCGAACACCTCCTCGAACGCTTCTTCCGGATGGTCGTGCAGCGTGAAAGCCAGTGTGCGCAGTTCATCACGCAACGACTCCCCTGCTTCCTGGATCAGGCGCCAAATAACCTGCTGGCCTGGATAATCCGGGCTCTCCCCCTTCGTGCTGGCGTTAGATTCTGCCTCCGCTTTGCGCGCGGCAATCCCTTGCTCCATGTAATCCAAATACACAGTCGACGGAACTTGTGGAGAAAAATTGTCAGTACTCATGAAAACTTATCCTTCGAGGAAGATCGCAGAGCCAGGTCCAAGCGGCAAATCGGCGTAGAACCAAATTGCCAACAATGTAGCCCAGGCTAGCCAGAAAGGGATCACAAATGGGATAAGCCTTGACATCAAGGTGCCTAAACCTGCATCCGGTTCGTATCGACGGAGCAAACCGAGGATCACAATCATGTACGGATTCAGCGGTGTGATCACCTGAGTTGCCGAGTCACCCACGCGGAATGCTGCCTGAATGAATGATGGTTCATAGCCAAGCAGAGCGAACATCGGGACGAACACCGCAGCCATCAGCGTCCACATCGCAGAGCCGGAAATAATCAGCAGGTTCAAACATGACGCCAAAATAATAAATGCAATGATCGCAGGGAATCCGGTAAGCCCGATCGCTTCCAATCCCGCAGCACCCTGAACAGCAGTCCAGGTACCGATGCCCGTCCAGTTAAACAGCGCCACAAACTGTCCCAAAATGAAGGCCAAAACCAAGAAACCAATCATGTCCTTGATTGCTTCGCCCATCATGTTCACGACATCATCCATGTTCTTGATCGTGCCCACCACCATGCCGTAGGCCAGGCCCATCACCATGAAAAACAAAAATACAATAAACACCACAGAGCTCAGCAGTGGCGAGGTAGGCAAGAATCCACCATCCTCATTTCTCCATGGGGATCCCGGAATCAGCACCACAACCAGCACGATGATGGCCGTCGCCAGGGTGGTCCACATGGAAATTGTCAGCGCGCGGTTTTCCTGTGCGGTTAGGGTTGCAGAGATTTCCTCATCATCTGCTGCGCTGGTGGGTTCAATGCTTTCTGCATACTCCGTAGCGATTTTCTGACGCCACATCCGAGGTTCCAGCACCTTATCAATGAGGAAACCACATAACAGACCCAACACAATCGAGGATGCAATATTGAAGTAATAGTTAGAAACCGGATTGACTTCAGTTGTCGCAATGCCTGGAAGTGTCTCCATCACGGCGTTGGTAATTCCCGCAAAAAGTGCATCAAGGCTGGTGGGCACAATCGCTGTGGAATATCCTGCACCCACAGCTGCAAACGAACCCAATAGCCCAGCCACAGGGTGCCGACCAGCAGCTTTAAACACCATCGCGGCCAAAGGTGGCACCACCACGAAGGCAGCGTCCGCCATGATCGACGCGGTCACGCCAATCACACCGACTGCATATGGCAAAACGATCTTTTTCGCCGAACCAAAAAGTTTCCTAATCAGCGCAGCCAACATGCCGGAACGTTCAGCAACACCCACTGCCAACAGAATTGGCAACACGGTGAGCAACGGCGGGAACCCGATGTAGTTTGCCCCGAGATTCGTAGTCAACCAGGTTAGGCCTTCACCGGTGAACAGGCCTTTTACAAATAGTTCCTCATCAGAGCCTGGAACAATCACGGATACGTTCATCCACGCCATGATCGATGAAGCCAGCGCCGTGATCAGGAAAAGTATCAAGAAAAGCGTAAATGGTGTGGGCAGCTTGTTTCCAAGTGTTTCCACACCATTGAGAAATTTATCGCTCCATTTACTGAGCTTGCTCGTCGGTGCGTCTGGCTGTTGTCTTTCTGAGGTTTTTGAGGTTGTTGAGCTCATTTCTCAGACCTTTGCAGTCATGCGGAAAACCTCGGTCCGGTTTTCCGGCGATGCCAGCCAGACTAAGTAACTCACCGAATAAATATCGGTAAATAAGGCAACCGTAATGCAAATGTTATGACTTGCATCACTTACTTTTGAGGAGAGCTTAAGCGAAAGGCTCCGAAACCTTATCCAAACGTGCAAGCTGCTCAGCGCTCAGCTCCACATCCTTCACAGCCATCAAATCCTTCAACTGCTCTACCTTGGACACGGACGCAATCGGTGCGGTCACACCATGCGCAACCAACCACGCAAGCGCCACAGTCGTTGGCGCAACACCCAACTCATCGGCAACAGCACGCAACTCTGTCACCACGGCAAACGCCTCATCGCTGGCGTAACGATCCAACTGCCCCGCACGCGCTTTACCCGAAATATCCTCCTTGGAGGTGTACTTTCCGGTCAAAAGACCCGCGGCAAGCGCGAAATAAGGGAAGACTGCAACGCCATGCTTCTCGGCGAGTGGCTGCACGTTCTCCTCATAATCCTTCCTCGACACCAGGTTGTAGTGCGGTTGCAGAGCAACCGGCTGCGCTGGAGTGCCTACAGACTTCTCAAAGAACTCAGCTAAACGCTCCGCGCTGTAGTTAGACAATGCGAGGTGCTTAATCTTGCCCTGTGCAATCAGATCATTAGCGATAGCAACCTGCTCATCAATGCTGACTGCCTCATCGTCGTAGTGGTAGTAAAAAATATCGATCGATTCCACGCCCAAACGCTCCAGGGAACCCTCGACAGCCTTGAAAGTTGCCTCACGGGAACGACCAGCAACAGGCTCCAACGCACCAGACTTGGTAGCAATGATCAGCTTGTCTGCGCCACGTTCCTTAATCCACGCGCCGAGCTCCCGCTCCGACTCGCCACCCTCATTGCCTTCAACCCATGCAGAATAAGAATCGGCGGTGTCAACAAAGTTTCCTCCCGCTGCCACGAATGCATCCAAAACCGCGAAGGTCTGTTCCCTATTCGAGGTCCAGCCAAAGGTATTTCCACCGAGGTTTAGTGGGAAAACATCAAATTCAGTGCCTTTAATAACGGTCACGCCGTGCTCCATTTCCTATGCTCACAACTTACTGCCCCGAGCATAGGAGCGTTTCTACAGAATTTCAGAAGAAAAATCTTTCAGTAGCACAAGCCATATGTTGATGTCTTAAACACATCGAGAAAACGTGTCGATTTTTCGCCCCAAAATCGACATATGACCTTTGAAAAGCCCGCCAATAATGAATTCACCGACCCCACTGCCAGATTGGTTAGGATCCACCACAAATTGCTCTGATCAGTCGAAACGTGGTGGATTTTTGCAAGTTCAGAGGCCAATCTTGCACGAATCCACCACAGATCCGAGGTTTCCGCTCAAACGTGGTGGATCCTTGCCCTGCAAACTGCCAGGAATCGCATCAGCCCCAATGGCCCCAAATTCGACCCCTTCTAGAATCGCCTCTAAGAGCCTTCAGAACTGAAATCAGGACAACAGGTCGCTGCGACTGACGAAGCCCTTAAATCGGCACGCAGCGACCCATGCGCAAAACGATCAACGTTTAAGTTCCTCCGCCAACTCGTGGAAGGCCGCAACTGGGTTTCCAAAACGGTGCAACGTCATGGAAATTGCTTGTTCTTTGAGCCAGTAACGTAATTCAACTCGACCGGAGGCAGTTACTGCATCGTCAAGCAGAACAACTTCGGGCCGTACAGATAGGCGTTCACGGACAGTGTCGCTAACTTTGCCCAGGTAGCGGACTCGGACGCTGGAGTTCTCGTCGTATTCGCCGCGCAACACGTTGGAAATAAATACCGAATCATCGACTGTTTCTGCACTCACTCCAGCAGCGGACAATACTTCGCGGACTTGCTCTGAAACACCTGGTGTTTGAAGAACTCGCGGAGTAACCCCGGCGCGACGGGCTGCCAACAATGCGCGGGCAGTTTCTCGGGGTGTGGCGGAATCGTCGAGTCGGAGTACTACCTCTGCTGGTCGGTAGCGGAAAATGTTGGCTTCTACATCGAGGCCGGAGGGGTCGCGTGGGCTGCCGAATTCCGTGTTCCATGCTGTTTCATCGCTGGCGTTGGCTTTTTCGAGCCATTCGAGCTCTTCTCCGGGGAGATCCAGTTTGCTGATCAGCGGGTTTGTTTCGCGTGGGGCGTGGTGGCTTGGCGCGTCGGCCCAGGTTCCCATGAGCATGACATAGTTGGGTCCTCCGGCTTTGGATCCGAGGCCGACGGAGGATTTTTTCCAGCCTCCGAAGGATTGGCGTTGGACAATGGCGCCGGTGATGCCGCGGTTGACGTAGGCGTTTCCGACATCGACGTGGTCAAGCCAGGTGCGGACTTCGTCGGCGTCGAGGGATTGGAGTCCGCCGGTGAGTCCGAAGTCGTTGCCGTTTTGGAATTCGATGGCTTCATTGAGGTCGGTGGCTTTCATCAGGCCGAGGACTGGTCCGAATACTTCTGTGAGGTGGAAGAAGGTTCCTGGTTTGACGCCTTCTTTGATGCCGGGTGACCAGAGTCGGCCGGTGTCGTCGAGTTGTCGGGGTTTCAGCAGCCAGCTTTCTCCTTCTTCGAGGGTGGTTAGGGCGTGGTGGAGTTTATCGCTGGGGAGTTCGGTGAGTGGTCCGACGGTTGCGGAGGGGTTGGTAGGCCAGTCGACGATGAGTGAGGATGCGGCGTCTACCAGCTGTTTCCGGAAGCGTTCTGATTCGTAGACGCTGCCTACCAAGATGCCGAGGGAGGCTGCGGAACATTTTTGTCCTGCATGGCCGAAGGCGGATTTCACCAGGTCGGCGACGGCGAGGTCGCGGTCGGCAGATGGGGTGACCACGATGGCGTTTTTGCCGGAGGTTTCGCCGTTGATGGTGAGTTCTGGTCGCCAGGAGGAGAACATCGCGGCGGTCTCGGAGGAGCCGGTCAAAATGACGCGGTCGACGTGTTCATGGCTGATCAACGCACATCCAACATCGCGATTAGCTGGGTAAATGCAATGCAGAACCTCGCGGGGAACGCCGGCTTCCCAGAGGGCTTCGACCACTGCAGCGGAGCAATGTTGGCTAGGCTTTGAGGGTTTGTGGATCACGCCAGCGCCCGCCGCGAGTGCTGCGAAAGTCGATCCAGCGGGGATCGCGATGGGGAAATTCCAGGGCGGGGTCACCACAACGACGCGATCTGGGGTGAATTCCGCATTGTCTACGTCGTCCAATTCCAGGGCCAAATGCGCGTAGTAGCGGGCGAAATCAATGGCTTCAGAGATTTCCGGGTCGGTTTGTTCCACAGCTTTGCCCACCTCCGCGGCCGTCACTGAGATCAGGTGTCCGCGTCGCACGCGCAAAATCTCGGCGGTCTTGTACAAAATCTCAGCGCGTTCACGGGCTGGGCGCGCTGCCCACGCTTCAGCAGCGTCGCGCACATCGTTAATTAGCTTGTCGACGTCCCCCTCTTCCAACACCTCCGGCTTTGTTTGTTTTTCCAACCAACCGGGCTCTGCTGCGGTGGCGACGGCTTTTGTGGCCCACTGTTGGTTTTGGATGAGCGCTGGGTTGGTGTCGGGCTCGTTGATAAATGGGACGAGGGGGGCGTCGAGAAGCGTCTCTTTGCTGCGGTCTTGTGTGTGGTTGGGGCCGGGCGCGGGCACGTCGATGAGCGTGGCGAGGTCAGATATGGAGGCGCGGAAGCGGCTCTCCTCTCGCTTGAAGGACGGGTTGTCGGCGTCGAGGTCGAAGATGGCGGACATGAAGTTTTCGCTCGCGGCGTTTTCCTCGAGGCGGCGCACGAGGTAAGAAATGGCCACGTCGAATTCTTGTGGGCGCACGGCTGGTACGTAAAGCAGCAGCTCACCGACGTCAACGCTGACGGCGCGCGCCTGATCGGACGCCATGCCCTGCAGCATTTCGAACTCCACACGGTCCGCTACCCCACGCTCCACAGAGAGCAAATGTGCGAATGCTATGTCGAAAAGGTTGTGGCCGGCAACGCCCAGGCGCAGGCCCTCCATGTTTTCTTTGCGCATCGTCCAATAGAGGACGCGCTTGTAATTGGCATCGGTGGCTTGTTTGGAAGGTTCTGTGGCAACTGGCCAGCCGGTGATCTGCGCGTGGACGTGCTCCATAGGCAAATTAGCACCCTTGACCAGGCGAACCTTAACGCCCGCCCCGCCTGTGTTGACGCGCTCGCGGCCGAACTGCGCCAAGTCCTGGATTGCACCGAGGGCATCGGGAAGGTACGCCTGCAACACAATTCCGGCTTCTAGTTCATGCAGCTCTGGATTGGAGAGCAGCCGCTTGAACACCTCCATAGTCAGGCGCAGATCGCGGTATTCCTCCATGTCCAGGTTGATGAACTTCGTGCCTTTCGGCGCCCGCGCGGCCTCTATATATAAAGGTGTCAGCTGTTCCACAACATAATTAACGGTGTCTTCGAAACCCCACATCGAAATCTGCGATGCCACCGAAGAGACCTTGATGGACACATATTCCACATCCGGACGGCGCAACAACCGCACCGTGTCATCCAAATGCTTCGCTGCCTCCTTTCGGCCCAACACCGCTTCACCTAGCAAATTGATGTTCAGGCGGTGCCCATCCGACTGAATCTCAGCGACAGCCTTGGCGAACTGCTTGTCGCGGGCATCCACAATCATGTGCCCAACCATCTGCCGGATTCGAGCCCGCGCCGCAGGAACCACAACCTGCGGCAACGCCCGCCCCACCAAAGAACCGGCCTGAATCTGCGCCCGATCCAAAAAGGACATCGTCGACGGAGCAATCTTGCCCAACTCATACAACGCATGCGCTGCCGCTTCACGATCCTCAGTTCGAACCACTCGATCCACGAAACCAACCGTGAATTCCAAACCATTAGGATCCTGCAACACTGCAGCTAGACGCTTCGCATCGGCATTGGGCACGCTTTCCTTTTTGCTGTACTCCAGCCAGGAGCGCACCTTGTCCACAGCCTGGTCAGACAGCGTAGCCAACTCAATAGGCAGATTCATCGACGTCATGGTGGTTCTCCTTCAAGATCAGCGGTGTGGGTGCCGTTTCGCATCGTAGGTGTGATGGATCCCAGCAACTATTTTCAGATGTGGCCCCCAACATAATCCCAAATATGGATTTTTAACCACCGCACCCCTTTTTACGCAGCTGAAATTGTTAAAAGCGCAGCGCACACGCTTTCCCCTCAGCCTGCTGATACCCCCGTTTTGCCACCTAAAACAACCTCTCATCTTCATTTCATATTCACTTCATAGGGTTGAATACATGAAGAACGCAAAACTTTTCCTCGCGCTCATATCCGCTCCTCTTATCCTCGCTGGCTGCAGCTCCACCGATACTGGAACAGCAGAATCCACCATTTCCAGCGAAACTGCTTCTGCAGTAGATGCCACCACTTCTACCTCCTCAAGTACCGCCACCTCTGCCGTGATTGATGACGATCCGGTATTCGACATCATCGACATCGTCCTTGCCCAATACCCCGACAGGATCATCACCGACATTGACCGCGAAGACTCCTCCGATCAATACGAAGTCGATGTTGTGGTTGGCCAAGAAGTCCTTGAACTTGATGTCACCACCAGTGGCCAGATCCATACCGACGACCGCGACAACGATGATGATGACGACATCCGCGAAGCTCACGCAGCCACAGTCACCGCAGCTCAAGCCATTGGCCTAGCGCTGGATCAATACCCAGACGGAATTATTGATTCTGTTGAATTAGACGAAGACGACGGCCAGCTGAAATGGAAAATAGACCTCGATGACACTTCCGGCAATGATCTTGCTGACGTTGAAATCGCAGCAGTTTAAGCACGCGCACGGAAAGCCACTCGCCCGATGACTAGGCTAAGAACTTGTGCAGTTTTTGTCGCGTTCCAATCTGAACATGTCGGCGGTCAGGTTCAACTGATCCAGTTTTCTGGCGAAGTACTCTGATCCAGTGTTTGAAAAAGGAACATTAGTGCCAGTAACAAGAGCCCAGTTGAATTCAAGCGGGCAGAGACACATCTGGCCCTCAAAATTTTCCTTTTACTGGAGACCACTGTGTACTCAATTTCAGAAACTATCGCCCGAACTCTTATGCCCCGCACCGATCACGTTTTCGACCTGATGGGCAACGGAAACGCCTGGTTCGTCGATGCCCTAGAACGCCTCGGGCGAGGCATCATCACCGTCCGCCCCACAGTTGAAACCGTGGCCGCCGCGGACACCTACCACCGCGTCACCCGCCGCCCGGCGGTCGCTACCACCACCTATGGTGCTGGTTTCACCAACACCATGACCACGCTTGCCGACGTCGCCCTCTCCCGTATCCCACTTCTTTTAGTTGTGGGCACTGCCCCGAGCGCCGGGCCTCGCTGTTTCGACATTGACCGGCAAGGACTCGCACGTGCCGTAGGTGTGGAAACCTTCACCGTGCATGCAGATGACGTTGCTGCGGTAACTCTTCAGGCTTGGAATAATACGCCGGAAAACACACACGTGATCCTGGAAATCCCCTATGACCTAGCAGCTGCCACAGCCACCGATCCAACAGTGACTACATACCTGCTGCGCCCCGGATTTCAGAAACTCCCGATGTCACCGACCTTGTCCTAGCTCTACGCAATGCCCAAAATCCCCTCCCTCTTGCAGGTCGTGGCACACGCGAAGCACAGCAAAGCATCCTGGAATTAGCAGATCTTTTGGCAGCTGATGTAGCCACCAGCGCGCCCGCCCGAGGATTCTTCCATCCCTCAGGAAACTCTCGCGACCTGGTCGTATGTGGAGGTTTCGCTGCGACCGGTGCAGCTTCAGAAATACGCCGAGCCAACGTGGCGCTTGTGCTGGGCGCCGGTTTGAACCAATTCACCATGGCATTCGGGGAGGCTTTCGGTGAACTCGCGGAAGTGCTCCAAGTGGATCTTGAAACACAGACCACCAACCCGCGCATTAACCATTTCATTAGCGCAGATAACACAACTGTTGTAGCCGCAGTGCTTTTAAAGCTTCGTACACAAAATTTCCACGCACCGCGCCGGCTATACCTGGACGATAATCCTCTGACATGCCCTGGCGGCGACGCCCTTGCAGCCGACGGCCGACTCGATCCACACAGCCTCATGCGCCAACTTAACGGTATTTTGCCAGCTAACAAGTTCGTCGCCTCCGATGGCGGACACTTCATCGGAGGGGCCAACACCTACTTCGACCTGGAATCACGAGACAGCATCGTGCTTTTGGGAACCGCCTTCAATCCATCGGCCTCGGCTTCCCCACCGCCGTAGGTGTCGCCACAGCTGCTGGGCAAGAGTGCCTCACCGTGCTTGTCACCGGCAACGGAGGCGACATGATGGCGCTTACCGACGCCGACACCTTCCTTCGCACCGAGTGCACCCATCATTGTTAACGGACGCATCCTCGGTGCTGTTTGTATTGCCACGCCTCTCAACCGAGTGATCAGGTCAGTGGGCCAAGGTTTCGGCGATGCGACACGTCACGCGGCTGAAAAATGGCCGCGCAACTGGCCTAACTCTCCGAGACTTTAGCGAAACGGCACCTCACCCAAGGTCCTGCGCAGTTTACGGGTACGCAACCGTTCAGGATCTACTGCCAGGTATTCCATTGCACGAACAGCACACATGACGTGGGCTTCCTTGGAGTTGGAGTAAAACGCCTGCGCTTGCGCGGGAAGTTTCGGCACTGCGTGTAGTGGCAGGTCAGAGACGCTCAGCAGGGTGCCGTATGGAATGCGGTATCGATATCCGTTGGTGGCCAAGGTGGAAGATTCCATGTCAACAGCTGCGGCGGTGGATCCTTTGAGCCAGTTCCAGAGGTTTTCTGGGGTGTGCCATTCCCAGTTTCGGTCGTCGGTGGATAAGACCGTACCGGTGCGCATGAGGCTGTTGTCGGATCCGTAGATTTCGTCGACGCTGGCTTCTAGAGCTTTTTGGATTTCTGGTATTGCCGGGATCGGATTACCAAGTGGGATGCGGGTATTCAGAATGTGGTCTTCGCGCTGGTAGGCGTTGCCAAGGATGAGGTCGCCGATGCGCATGCGGGCGTCCATGCCAGCACAGTGGCCGATCATCACCCAGGCTTCTGGGCGGAGCACAGCAAGGCAGTCGGTGATAGTTTTTGCATTGGATGGGCCCACACCGATGTTGATAATGGTAATACCGTCACCGGCTTCGGTGATGAGATCGTAACGAGGCATTTGGAAACGGCTAGTCAGATCAAGGGTTTCCGTACCGAGGCTGGTGGCGGTCTCTCGGTCAATTACCTGCCCGTTTGGCAAGGATAGACCCACGTAGCGGGAGTCTTCCGAGGTGAGTTCGGACATGGCAAAATGCACGAACTCGGTGGTGTGCATGGCGTAGTTGGTGAACAGAATGTACTTCTGCACGTGTTCCACGTTGATGCCGGTGTAGTGCTCGATGCGGGCGCAGGCGATGTCGAAGCGTTGCGGCCCGAAGTGGAAAAGCGGGAGTTCGGGGCCGTTGAAGGCGTGCCAGTCGCCGTCGATAATTGCGTCGTGGACTTCATCCAGGGTGGGGCGTGGGATGATATCTGCAACATCACCAGCACGGCGAGCTTCGGTAGCGGAAGGTGCGCCGCGAATGTACTCCGGTGGGATGCGGATATCTGACTCAGATACGTAAATCTTGCAGGGATAATTACTGGTGAGACGCTCGAGTTGTTCGCGGAGGTAACGCTCAATCACGCGTGGTTTGGACAAGGTGGCGGAGTATCGCCCGGCTCGATCCACATAGCCGAAGGGTTCGGTGCGGTCGATGGGTTTCCATTCCAGCACGTCAACGGTGAGTTTGGGGTAAACAACATCGGCGTATGCGGCGTAGTCCTCATTGTTGAGGGTTTCTTTGGCCAGTTTGGTCGAGGTGTCGTAGATGTCAATGAGCTTCGCGATTGCGTCATCGATCGTTGTTGCTTCCATGCGCACCACACTATCTTTCTGCACGCCCTGATGCCCTGTGGATTCAAAACTGTGCTTTTATAGGCGTATGCAAGAATCCTCACGTGATAATTTCCAAGTTGACCTCGGCGGCGTTGTTGATCTTTTGAGTCGCCACATTTATTCCGGTCCGAGGGTGTATGTGCGTGAGTTGCTGCAGAATGCGGTTGATGCTTGTACTGCACGTTCTGAACAGGGTGAGGAGGGCTACGAGCCGAGTATTCGTATTCGGCCGGTGACCAAGGATCGTGCCACGTTTTCACTGGTTGATAATGGTACGGGCCTGACCGCGCAGGAGGCGCGGGAATTGCTGGCGACGGTGGGGCGGACGTCGAAACGCGATGAATTCGGTCTGCAGCGGGAAGGTCGCCTGGGGCAATTTGGCATCGGGCTGCTTAGTTGTTTCATGGTGGCGGATGAGATCACCATGGTGTCGCATGCGGAGGGTGCGTCGGCGATTCGGTGGACTGGTCATGCGGATGGCACCTTTAACCTGGAGATTCTTGGGGATGACGCAACGGATGTCATTCCGGTGGGCACGACTGTGCACCTGACTCCGCGCCCTGATGAGCGCACGTTGCTGACGGAAAATTCCGTGGTCACCATTGCTAGTAATTATGGCCGCTACCTGCCGATTCCTATTGTGGTGCAGGGTGAGAAAAACACCACCATCACTACATCGCCGGTGTTTGCAAAGGATACTGATCAGCAGCACAGGCTGTATGCCGGCCGGGAGCGCCTTGGTAAAACTCCTTTTGATGTCATCGATCTCACCGGTCCTGGCATCGAGGGTGTGGCTTATGTATTGCCGGAGGCCCAGGCTCCGCATATGTCCAGGCGTCACAGTATTTATGTCAACCGCATGTTGGTCTCTGATGGGCCTTCCACGGTGCTGCCCAACTGGGCGTTCTTTGTGGAATGTGAAATCAATTCAACCGATTTGGAACCCACCGCATCGCGTGAAGCGCTCATGGATGACACCGCGTTCGCGGCAACCAGGGAACATATCGGTGAGTGCATTAAATCGTGGCTGATTAATCTCGCCATGACCAAGCCTCACCGCGTGCGGGAATTTACTGCGATTCATGATCTTGCCCTGCGCGAGCTGTGCCAATCGGACGCGGACCTGGCTGAAACCATGTTGGGTCTTCTCACCTTGGAGACCTCCCGTGGTCGCATCTCGATCGGTGAGATCACCACGTTGTCCATCACCGAGGATGTGTCGCTGCAGCTGGCTACCACGTTGGATGATTTCAGGCAGCTCAACACCATTGCGCGCCCGGACACCTTGATTATTAATGGCGGCTACATTCACGACAGCGATCTGGCTCGGCTCATTCCCGTTCACTACCCACCGCTTACGGTATCTACTGCTGACCTGCGCGAATCCATGGATCTGATGGAGCTTCCGCCGCTGCAGGACATTGAGAAAGCCAAGGCACTGGATGCGCAGGTCACGGAATCATTGAAGGATTTTCAGATCAAGGGCGCAACGAGGGTTTTTGAACCCGCAGATGTTCCTGCCGTGGTGATCATTGATTCCAAGGCGCAGGCCTCACGGGATCGCAATGAAACACAAAGCGCAACCACTGATCGTTGGGCTGACATTTTGGCAACGGTGGATAACACGTTGAGCCGTCAAACAGCCAACATTCCACAGGATCAGGGACTGTCGGCGTTGTGCTTGAATTGGAACAATTCGCTGGTCAGGAAATTGGCGTCCACTGATGACACCGCCGTGGTGTCGCGCACGGTGCGTTTGCTCTACGTTCAGGCATTGTTGTCCAGCAAGAGGCCACTGCGGGTGAAGGAACGCGCGCTGCTTAATGATTCGCTGGCAGATCTGGTTTCTTTGTCTTTGTCATCCGATATCTAAGACAATCCTCCGCTAATCTCGAGGGCATGGATTATGCCTTTGAGCAGTCGGCGACTGCGCTGCTAGATCGTGCAATTGATATGCCCATGAACGATGAGCAGATGGAAGCTTTTCAACTTGCATTGAGCGTGGCACAGGAAACCGAAGATCAAGATACTGAGTTTAAAGCTCGACTGTTTCTGGCCACGCTGGGCAATATCAACGAGGATCACACCTCAATGCTCACCCACTTTTCCGCAGCTGTCGGCATGCATGACCGCGATCCGGCTCGCTTCCCAGGCCAGGGCGACGGTTCCTACCCGGATCTTTTTTGGCTGTACAAAAACGCCCTCAACCTGGTCATTAGCTCAGTGTTGTTCACCCGTGAGCAGATGGACAACATGCTCGATCAGATGGATGAACACTTCACGCGCGCGGGTATCCCGCGCATCGCGATTAATATTGAGCGCCGCGACGACGCCCTGATGAACGGCTCCCTCGAGCGTGCGCTAGAGCTGCAAGAGCTTATCGACGCCTCCCAGCACGACGATCCCTTCGACGACTGCCCAACCTGCCAAATTGCAGGAAAAGCGGCACTCGCAATGGCAGCAGATGATTACGACGAAACCCAAAACCTCGTCTCCCAAATCATCAGCTACGGATCCATCGGCTGCGTCATGGAACCAGAGACCACCCTCGCTGCGTTCATGCTGCGTGTGCTTAAGTCCGGCGATGCTGATTATGCCCGCTACCTGCAAGATGTCAGTGCGAAGGCAAACCCAGAATTCCAGTCCCTTGATTCCGTTGGACGCCACCTAGAATTCCTCGGCATCACTGGAAACCATTCCAGGGGCTTGGGCTTTCTCACCCGTTACCAGCACCGCTTGATCACGGATCCTTTGGCAACTCTGGGACATTTCCAGTTTTACTTGGGCGCCTACACGTTGCTGTCCTCCACTGAACGCGCAGGTTTCGGGGATCTTGTTGTCTCCGGTACTGGAGAGGTGTTTGGCCACGATGAGGATCTGAACGTCGAAAAGCTTAAAGAACGCTGCCTGGAATTGGCGCGCAACCTGGCGCGCGAGTATGACGCCCGCAATGGCAACGACAATTTCATGAAGCGTTTCGAGGCCTCAATTGCTAATTCCACCCTGGATATTCCAGTGGGATTGGGCGGCTCCAATTTGCTGCTCAAGGCGCAAACCGCGACCCCATCTGAGCCTGCGAATGCTCAGGACAAACTGTACCGTTTCTGCATCGCCAATGGTAAGAGGGCATTTTCCGATGCGCAGCGATTCCTGCTCAACGCCGACGAGCTCGCGGAGCTTTCTGATTATGAGCGTCTGGCTTATGCCATCACCTTGCTTGATCAGCCTGGAAAAGAAGCAGAAGGACGCGAACTTTTCCTTTCGGAGCTTCGCCGCCAGGGCTACCGCGCTGTCGATTTCTTGGAATCCCAGACTGTTGACCAGCTGAATAACCCCGATGTCCAGACTTACCTCACCGAAGCGGAACTGATTCGCGATGACTTGAGGTCTTGGGCAGTCATCAATCAAATGGCATTGGACAACATCGATCTTGTTCCATACGGCGAGGAAAACGACGAGCCACTTGCAATCGCCCGCAAGATCATCGAGGAAACCGCTTCCCATCCTGAGCTGAGATTCGAAAACCTCGAGGCCCAGTTCTCCGAGTTCACCATCTTGCTTGCTCAAAGCCCGGAGAACCTCGACGTAGCCCGCTACCAGGAGCTTCGTACACAGGGAAACTTTGTTCAAGAACTCGCCTTGGACAGCATTTTCGGCCAACATGCCGTTGTTCAAGACACCGGAAACGGCGAAGCCATCCTAGATGAAACTATCGGGTACATGATCGGCGCCGGCATGCGTGAAACCACTGCCCGCACCGCCAGCCAGTTCGCGCAGCTTTACTCATTTGTGGGCAGGCAGGAACGCTCCATTGAAATGGCACGACTCGCTTTCGAGGAACTTCAAGCGGCAGGACTTCCCCACCGTGAGGAAGAACTGCGATTGGGCATGCAACTCGCCCAGGTTGAACCAATTGAAGCCCGCGAAATCCTGGAAAAGCTGCTGCTGCCTAAATTCGAGCAGAATCTGACACTTGATGAACTTGAAACTGAAGCACTCCTTCCTTTGGGTGCTACCGTTGCTATCCACGACCCCCAGGCTGCCGCAGCAATTTTGCGCCACGCTCGCGAAAACGCCGCAGGGTTCGGCAACTTCGAACTCGCAGTCCAAGCGATGACCATGATCACGGATGTCCTCTACACCCAAAACATGCACGAGCAACTGCTGGAGGAGCTCAACCACTCTCTCCCCTATGCTCAAATGCTTGATGATCAACACCAAGCTGAACTGAAACTGCTGGACAGCATCGCCATCGTCCAGGCAGACCTCGGTTCCACCGAAGCGCTGGAAACCCTGGGCACCGCAATGGGACTCGCAGAAACCACAGCTCAGAAGCTATACGTGCAGGAATCCCTCAACCGCGCATACTTCACTTTTGCCCGCCCTGAAGATTGCATCAGCGGAGCAGCCGACGCTTCTGCCCTGGCCATGCAAAACGATGACCCTTCCAATGCAGCTGCCCAGTTGGAGCAGTGTGCACAGTACTTGTTCCAATTGGGCCACGAAACTGACGGCGCAAGCCTGCTGGAATCTGCATTCAGGGTTGAAGGCATCCCCACTGAGCAGGCACTGTACTACGCAAATGCACTGTCTTCCATCTATGAAGATTTCGGCGATTCCGCGAAGTCGCAGTACTGGGAGCAGCAGGCGCAGGAAAAGCAGCAGCTTCTGGAGTAACGGCCGTTTAAAGAGTCGAAGTTTCAGAATGGGTGTCGGTCTAGGCAGATCTGCTTTAGGCGCTTGAGAGCGATTCTGGAAGGGCACTTTCTTTAGACCGAGGGGCAGTTTTTCTCCTCTTTGAGGGCCGAGCAAACCAGGTGACCGAAAACGCATCGGCTAGCCCGCCACTGGTCATATGGGACGGTTATCAGACTTCAGAACCAGCCCATATGACCAAGGGAACCTCGACATACACTCCTTTGGTCACCTGGTTTGGTTGAGGGAAACAGACCGCCCAAGAACCCAAGAAATCCCAAGAAAACATGCTGCTTATGAATTAAAGTGAGCACCCATGAGATCAGGAAACGCCAATCGCGTCTTCATAGGTGTTACCATCCTGCTGTTTACTGCAGGATGGGCAGCCAATCATTTCGCGTCAGTGTTGGTGTTGATCCGTGAACAATTAGACGTATCAAGCGTGCTGGTCAACGGCGCTTTTGGTATTTATGCACTGGGACTTCTTCCAAGTTTGCTCGCAGGCGGTGTGCTTGCCGACCGTTTTGGTGCCCGCATGGTGGTACTCACCGGAGGTGTACTTTCTGCGCTTGGAAACCTTTCTCTTTTAGCGTTTCATGATGGTCCTTCCCTCCTGGTAGGACGATTCATCGTTGGTCTGGGCGTTGGATTAGTCGTCAGCGCGGGCACCGCATGGGCGGGCAGATTGCGCGGAGCAAGCGGCGTGACATTGGCCGGCATTATTCTGACCGCCGGTTTCATGATGGGGCCGATTGTGACAAGTGGGTTGGGGATGGCGTCGACAAGCATTATTACGCCCTTTGCCATAAGCGTTGCCCTCTCGCTGATCGCGGTGGTTGTGGGATTTGCGCTTGGCGATGCCCGCAGCACCCCGAGCGCACTTGGCGCATCCAGCGGAATCAAACACGAACGAAGCATGAAAAAGGCCCTCGCGGTGTCCTTGCCGATGGCAATTTGGGTGTTCAGCTGCATCACCACCTCCCTGATCGTGATGTCCGCGCGCATCGACTCCACCTTCGGCAACGCCATTCTTCTCCCCGGAATCGGCGCGGCGATCGCCTTCAGCGCAGGCCTGATCGCACAATTTTTAGGTAGGAAATTCGCGTGGGGTCGTGGCTCCGGAATCGTGGGCGCGCTGTGTGCCCTCGCGGGTTTTGCGCTGGCAGCTTTTGGTGGCGACTCCATTCCAGTGTGGCTTTTCGTTATCGCCTCGATCCTGTTCGGCACCGCATATGGCCTCTGCCTGCGCGAAGGCCTCCTCAGCATCGAAACTTACACGCCACTCAACCGACGTGGCACCGGCATCGGCATCTATTATGTGTTCACGTATTTGGGATTCGGGCTGCCAGTGCTTCTCGACGCCCTCCTCCCGCACCTTGGCGCCTCCATTCCGCTGTACGCGCTGGCGGCGCTCGCCCTTGGCTCCGCAGTAATCCGCGGCGTACAAATCAAGCGCGGGTATGTGGTTTAGATTTCTACCTACGACCTGAAATTCTAGTTAGCAACCCAATTAAGAACCGGCCCATCCCTAAATAGGGAGGGCCGGCCATGTTGTCTACAGGTTACCAGCCAAAGTGAATACCCCGACTGCAGCAGCGCAAAAGTTCAAGTACTTTGGGATGCAAATCTAGTAGCACGTCCCATGTTTCTCACACTCTCAGGAGCTGACATGTCTGCACTTATTAAAGGTTCAGGACCTCATCATGTGGTTGTCTTAAATGGTTGGTTTGGTCATGCTGCGGGCTGGGGAGCTTTCGCTGACTATCTTGACCTCGGCAACTACACCTGGCACTTTTGGGATTACCGAGGTTACGGCAACAGAAAAGACGACGCAGGAGAATTTACTCTGGAGGAAATTTCAGCGGATATCGTTGCATACATCGACTCGATTGAGGCAGAAAAGGTTTCCATCCTGGGCCATTCCATGGGTGGAGTGTTCATGCAGAAAGTCCTTGCAGACAGCGCCACCCCCATCGCTTCACTGGTTGGAATTTCTGCCGTTGCTGCAGCTGGAACACCATTCGATGAGGATTCTCGGAAGCTTTTCACCTCAGCAGGGCACAACCCGGACTCGAGGCGAGCCATCATCGATTTCACCTCAGGATCTCGCCAACCTGCCGCGTGGTTGGATGATCTCACCGACTCGACGGTGCAGAATTCCACTCCAGAGGCCGTTGAAAAGTACTTTTTTGCGTGGGCTGATTGTAATTTCGCAGCGGATTTAGGCACCCAAGATTTGCCCGTGTACATTCTCACCGGCGATCTCGACCCCGCGGTCACTAAAACTGCCGTGGAATCCGCATTCGGCCCGATCTATCAAAATCTGACCGTTGAAGAACTCCACGATGTCGGACACTACGCAATTTTCGAGCACCCCTTAGGCCTTGCCGCCAGGGTGCTTCGATTTCTCGACGCCGTCTAGTACTTCCGCAAATTCACCGGTTCCTGCCCGCGCCACCGCCCGCGCAACAGCGACGCAATGTGTTCGTGCAGGTTAATCAACTCCTCAGTGCGGTTGCTCAGCGTGCGCGCAATAAATCCGCGCAGTAACGTGCCCGGCGCGCTTAAGAAATTGACGGCGCCGTACACATCAGGGTGCGCGGCAAGTTGCTCATTCAGCTCAGCAACAAGCTGCTTATCGACGCCTTCCCCCATCACAATCATCTGCCCTGAATGTGTGTACTGTTCCGTCCACCCAAAACTTCCCTCTCGGGAGTCCGGCCGGAGCAGTAAATTATCCAAGAGCACGAGTCGCCCTGTGGTGGAGTCCGTGATTTCGGTGTGTAGACGCATTTCATCGTAAGCAAAGTGTTTGCCGTCGGGGTGCCAGCCTGGGGTGATTTGTTCGCTCATCACAAACGTTGCGCTCGGGTGCAGCGCCACCTTGGTGAATTGATGATAGGTGGCCTCCCGGTACGCGATGGTTTGATCCGCCAAGTATTCCAGCACAGCATTTTCACCGACGTTGATTTCGGTGTGCTGCGTGGCTGGTCCTTGCGGTGTGCGATAAATCTTGGTGGCCGATTGCGTGGTGATCAAAGCTTTTGCGTTGTCTTTGATCGTGAATTGCTGCTCATACACATCGCCGCCCAGGTATCCGCCACCAATGGCAATGATGGTGTAGCAAACCTGTCCGGAATCATCCAAGTAGTGTGGCCGGATGACTCGAAGCGCACCCTGGTGAAATTGCTCCACCGCACGGCTTTGACCTTGGGGTCCTTGATCATCGATGGTCAGTCGCAGGGTTCCCACTGGTTGGGTTTGTGTCATTTAGGCTTCCTGCAAGTCCTGCATCATCACCTCATGGCGGATCCATTCCAAGACCTTATCCAAACCATCATCGGTGCGCAGATTAGTCAGGCAGAATGGTTTGTTCTTGCGGAATGCTTTGGCATCTTCCACCATGACATCTAGGTTGGCACCAACATATGGGGCAAGGTCAGTTTTATTAATGATAAACAAATCCGACTTAATCATGCCTTGGCCAGCTTTCCTCGGGATCTTCTCACCTTGGGCAACATCGATGATGTAGATGGAAAAATCCACCAGCTCTGGCGAGAACGTTGCAGAGAGATTATCTCCACCAGATTCCACAAAGATGAGTTCCAGATCTGGGAAGCGTTCCACAAGGTCTTTGATCGCTGCATCATTCATGGAGGTGTCTTCACGAATCGCAGTGTGTGGGCATCCTCCAGTTTCAATGCCAACAATGCGTTCTTCTGGCAGCACTCCATTGGCGGCAAGAATCTTGGCGTCTTCAATGGTGTAGATATCGTTAGTGATTGCAGCCATGCTGACTTCGTCGATAAGCGCTCGCGTAATCCGCTCTACCAGCTGCGTTTTTCCGGCGCCGACCGGCCCGCCTACGCCGATTCTGATTGGACCCATGTTTCTTTTCTCCTTCTTAACTCATAAATAGTCGTGCGCGTTGGGTTTCATGAACCATTTGTGAAATATCCAAGCCTGGATCACCCGAACAGAAATCAATCTCATCCAAGTTCGCGCTACGTTTCACGGCCGCACCGATATGCTCACGCATGGCGAACATCACCCGCTGACCTGCCATTTGCCCCAGTGGGATGCCACGAACCGCATTTTGGATCAGCGAACTCACCGTTGCCGTGAGGTGAGCGTGGATTGCTCGATCCACATCAATCCCCGCGCTGTGGGTGGCAAGAGCCAAAGCCAAAGCCGGGTGCCCTGATAGCTCTCGATGTTGAATCAATTCGAGATACTCAACAATCAGGGGCACGGAGTAGGTTTCAGCCACGATCTCTGCCATGCGCGTACCCATTCGAGCATTAGCTTCCCGAATTTCTCTCGCCGGAGTTCCAGCAAAAAGGCGCTCATCCAGCCGTTTCAGCTCAGACACCGTCGGGGTGGCGTAAAACATCCTCATTGCCAAAGCATCAGAGCTGGTCAATTGCACCTTAAGCAGGACTTTCAGCCAGTCTTGGAACTCCTCTGCATTGGTGATTCGCTCTGCATCCATATAAGTTTCAAATCCAAATGAGTGCGCAAACGCTCCCGTTGGAAGTGCTGAATCCGATAAATGCAACAGCAGAAAATCAGCGTCAAGATCCATCAATGTGTGTGCCCGCTATGCCTGAAAGGAATTGGCGGAACAAGTTCGGTGCGCTGATACTCGATGCCGTGCTCATCCAAGAAGCTGACCACCGTGTGATCGTATTGCACGATCATGGCTGCCTTCTCTGTCAATTCACCTGGCTTGGAAAACTGTGCTGGCAGGTGCCTGTTTCCCAGGGAGTGCGCCACAAATCCCATCTGGTGAATATCGCTTGGCGTGATAACTAAAACATCCGTGGGGATAATCTCCACCACAAATACCGTCTTATCATCAGCTTTCAACACATCACCTTCACGCAGAATCGGATGCCCGTGGTTTAACCGCAACCCCAGTTCTTCTCCTCCGGGGAGTGCAACCCGTTGAATGCGCTTATCCAAAACTAAATCTTCAAAGCGCACACCGATGACATCGCGTCCTTCAACAAACTCCGGTTGATCGTAGATGTTGGTGTCGATCGCAGTGATAATCATGGATCTTCCTTCCTTGTTGGCGGATTAGAACAAGAAGTAGCGACGTGCCATTGGCACTGTCTCTGCTGGCTTGCTGGTGATCAACTCACCGTTGACAAACACCTGGTAGGTCTCTGGATCGACACGAATATCAGGCATTTCTGCATTGAGTTTCATGTCTCGTTTGGTCAGATTCCTTACACCTCGAACGCCCCGGATCTGCTTCCTCAGATTCAGCAGATCAGGAACATTTGCATCGATAGCGTCCTGGGATAGGAATGTAATGGAGCTTCTGGAAACTGCCTGGCCAAACGCACCCCAAGTATTGCGCAGGGTGCGGGGCTGCGGAGTTGGAATGGAACCGTTGGAATCACCCATGAGGGAATTGACCATCAACCCACCCTTGATCACCAGATCAGGTTTCACACCAAAGAACTTTGGATCCCACAGCACGAGGTCAGCGAACTTGCCTTCCTCCACTGAACCGACAACATAATCCACACCGTGCGCAATCGCAGGGTTGATGGTGTATTTTGCGATGAATCGACGCAAGCGGTTGTTGTCGTTGTATGGAGCATCTCCCGTTAGTGATCCACGGGTGCGTTTCATATGGTCGGCGACCTGCCACGTGCGCGTGATGGTCTCTCCTACTCGGCCCATCGCCTGGGAATCCGAAGAGGTGATAGAGAAGATACCCATATCGTGAAGCACATCTTCGGCTGCAATCGTTTCGGCACGAATTCGGGAATCCGCAAAAGCCACGTCTTCTGGAATATCTGGGTTGAGGTGGTGGGCAACCATCACCATGTCCAGGTGCTCTTCAACAGTGTTTCGGGTGTATGGGAGCGTTGGGTTGGTGGATGCAGGCAACACGTTTGGCAGAGCAGCCACTCGGATTAGGTCAGGAGCGTGTCCACCACCAGCACCTTCGGTGTGGAAGGTATGGATGACTCGGCCCGCAATGGCTTCAATGGTGTCTTCCACAAAACCGGCCTCATTCAAGGTATCGGAGTGGAGTGCCACCTGGATGTCCATGTCATCGGCTACTTCTAGGGCAGTGTTGATCGACGATGGTGTGGCACCCCAGTCCTCGTGAATTTTCAGACCGATTGCACCCGCACGAACCTGCTCAGCCAGCGGAGATTTGGAAGAACCATGGCCTTTACCCAAAATGCCAAAGTTCATGGGCATGCCTTCAAAAGCACTAAGCATGTTGTAGGTATTCCACTGACCTGGCGTGACAGTTGTAGCCATCGACGCCTGGCTTGGGCCGGTGCCTCCACCGATCATCGTGGTGATACCTGATGCTAATGCAGTGTTGACCTGGTCTGTGCCCAAGAAGTGCACGTGCGTGTCGATGCCACCTGCGGTAAGGATTTTGCCTTCACCAGCAATGATGTCGGTGGCAACGCCGATGACGATGTCGACGTTTTCCATGACATTCGGGTTTCCGGCCTTTCCGATTCGGAAGATTTTGCCATCTCGAAGCGCAACGTCAGCTTTGTACACACCCGTATAGTCAAGGACGATGACGTTGGTGATGACGGTATCGGGAATATCTACATCGCGAACCAAGGTGCCATTTTGGCCCATGCCATCACGAATGACCTTGCCACCGCCGAATGCTACTTCTTCGCCGATTGCTGCGTAATCTTTTTCCACACAGAGAAAAAGCTCAGTATCAGCAAGACGTACTGAATCGCCAACGGTTGGACCATAAAGGTCGGTGTACTGCTTGCGGGAAATCTCAAAACTCATTTAATTTCGACCTTCTTCAAAGCCTTCTTCTGTGCCCACATTTGTGTCCACATCAGTGGCGTCATCTAGTTTCCGGCCACGTTCAGCAGCTTCGACCTGTGGCAATTCTTGTGGAGCATCACCAGCAGCTGAGGAACGACGCCAACCGTCTTCGCGTCCCTCCCACACGTTGACTTTGAGGTCCTCCAACGGCCCATCGACGAGATCTCGGAAACCTGCAACAATGCGGTCACCGCCAATGGCAACAAGGTTGACGGTGCGGGCATCGCCTGGCTCGAGGCGCACCGCGGTGCCGGATGGAATATCAAGGCGGAAGCCGTAACCTTCACTGCGATCAAAGCTGATGCTGGGGTTTACTTCAGCGAAGTGGAAATGCGAACCAATCTGCACAGGCCTATCACCGGTGTTGATGATTTCGATGGTTTTGGCCTCGCGCCCAACATTTCCGGTGAGTGATTCGCTGGACAGGATGTACTCGCCTGGGATCATGACAAAACTCCTAAAAACATCAAGGGTTATCGGATGGGATTGTGCACGGTGACGAGCTTGGTGCCGTCATCAAACGTTGCTTCAACCTGGATGTCAGGGATCATCTCTGGGATGCCTTCTAAGACATCATCCCTAGTCAAAATGGTGCTTCCCCAGCTCATAAGGTCTGCGACTGTGCGTCCGTCACGGGCGCCTTCAATCAGTTCATACGTGATGAGGGCGACGGCCTCTGGGTGGTTAAGTTTTAGGCCGCGATCTTTACGGCGACGTGCAAGGTCAGCCGCCACCACGATCATCAGTTTTTCTTGTTCACGAGGAGTGATATGCAATTTTGCCCCTTTCTGTCAGGTAACAGAAATTAGTTTAGCTCCCCCAACGCAATATTTGGGAGAGCCTCTAAAAAACCGACAATATACTGCTTTCCTTTGAGAGGAAAGTAGCGCTACATCTGCATATCTACCCCCTTAAAAATGAAGCATAAAACCGCCGTGTACCGGCCTTTTATTGATTTTGACGTAAGCTTGCACCGATGACTCAAGATGAACACCCCCGACAGGCCGACTCCCATTTCAACATGCTTTTACCGGATGGAAATGAAAACGCACACCAGCTTTCTGTCGCTCTAAATCAGGTGGCACATCTGTTGGCCTATGATGCGGACTCTTCAATTCATCGGCCTGATGGGCTAAGTCTGGCGTCCTATAGAATTCTCTTTTCACTGTGGACTGATGGCCCGATGAGTCCACTCCAGGTGACTGACAAGACTGGAATGAAAAAGTCTGCGATTTCTAACCTGTTAAAGCCATTGCTCGCTGAATCTCTGATTGTGCAGGTGACGGCAGAAAATGATCGACGCTCAAAGGTTTTAAGCCTTAGCGAAAAAGGCACTACATACATTCAGAAAACAGCCACCCGCCAAAATGCTTTGGAATCCGAGTGGTTTGGCACCCTGACCGACATCGAGCAGGATTTATTGGAGTCGTTGCTCAGGAAACTGCTCGACTCCAACCGCGCATCCAAGGTTCGTAAAAACCGATCTAACTAGCGTCGATCCTTAGGGATGTACGTCTCCTTCCGCCAACACATCAAGATCAATCAGAGTGTTGAGTGGTTCAACAACATTGCAGGTACTGAAGCTGCGGAAGGAATCCCGCCAGTTTTCGCCGCTTTGTAGTGCGTGAATAAGCGGAGCGGCATCATCGCCTTCAAGGATCTTCAGTGCCTCTGCCTCGCCTTTTCCAGCACGAAGTGTCGCCACGGCGGCTGCAATGTTGAGGAATCCGAAGTGAAGTCGGCCGGTTTTCTCGTCACGATACCTGAGAGCACGATGCAGGCCTGCAGTGAGTTTAAACGGCAATGCAGCATCGATGGCGGTGCGCAGCACAGTGACCAAGTCCTGCGGTGAGGGGAAGAGCTCTTCCCTATCACCTCCAGTTCTGTATTTCAGGCCAGCTCCCATGTGGCGGAGTTTTCGGACAATATCTGCGGTGACCAGGGCTGTCGGAATCTCAACCCATACGAAAGTGTTGCGATGTTGTTGGATGAGTTTTTCCACATCTCCCAACCAAGCGGTGTTGGTGAGGGCTGCGCCGACCAGCTTGATTTCCACCGAGGCGATGTCGATGTTGGGGAGTTCGTAAAAATCCCTTCGCAGATCAGCGAGCCCATCAGTACTGATTACTGCCGACACGCGAAGGACTTCATCGCCGGTGTATTGGGCGGCTTCTTCCAGTTTGGCTAACGGCAGAATGAGCGTTCCGATGAATCTGGACATCGGTTTGTTCTGACGATCAAAGTGTTCGCCGATGGCTCGGTCAAGCGGGACGAAGCAGGGATAATAGACTGCGGAATCATCAAAAAATCGATGAAACTGTTGCACGTTGTTCATGATGACAATCCTCTCCACGAAGCTTAAACCCCATTTTTGCACTATTTTCCTGTACAAAACTGATAAGGCTTGAATCGTTGGTGCTTCGAGTTGGGATTGTTATGTGGGGAGACGTCGATAAGCAAAACACTTGCCGAGCGCAAGCCGGCCTACGGCGCTAGTGTGAGCACATGTCCCAGGAAAATTCTGGTTTGTTCAAGCGCGCGATTACACGTGGGGTGGCTAAGGTGCGCCGGAATCCGCGCGAGGATTTTGCGGAGGAATTCACCCAAGAACTCTACGATCACGCAACAAATATCACCCTGCCCCTGACGGCGCGGCTGAAGCCGAAGGGGTTTTTCCAGGATGATTGGCGGGCGCGACCAAGTGGTGCGCGACCGTGGCCGATCGTGCTAATTCACGGATCCGGGGCCAGCAAGGGTTCATGGGAGGAAATGGGCGCTGAGCTGCGCAGCAAAGGTTGGGCCGTGTTTGCCCCTGACTTTGGAACGCGTGCCACCGAGCCAATTGCGGCGTCGGCTGCCCAAATTGGTGCGTATATTGATGCCGTTTTGTTGGTGACGGGCGCTGCGCAGATTGTGCTGGTTGGGCATTCGCAAGGCGGTGTCGTGGCGCGGTATTGGATGCGCACCTACGGCGGATACATGAAGGTCAGGCACATGATTTCCATCTCTACGCCAAATCACGGAACGCTCATGGGAGGCATTTTAAACCCGATGACGAAGGTGAAATCGGGAGAGGGAACGATCGAAAAGCTGATGCACAGACTATTCGGGCCCACTGGTTTTGAACAGCTGCGCGGACACGACATCATCGAGTTTTTGGCCGACGGTGGGGACCTCGATCCAGGCGTCACCTACACCTGCATTGGTACCCATTTTGATCCTTTCATCCAACCTCCGGAGGTGGCCTTTTTGGAGGTCAACGAGGACGATGATCCAAATCGAGTCCACAATATTTGGGTCGAAGATGAACACCCGCGCGCAATGATTGCCCACAACGATATGGTGCGCGATCCCAGGGTGATCGAAATCGTACGCGCAGAGCTCGACCGGGTGGCACGCCTCGGCTAAGTTGGGGACATGGTTGACGCCCTCAATGATCTCCGCCGAGAACTCACAAACGCGTTAAGGTCCGTGTGGAAAAACCTCCCCACTGATAACGCCCCGCAGGCCGATGCCTTGCCAGACGATGTAGTGGAAGAGATTGCGATAAATTTCTACCGTGATCCCAAAAACCGCGGCAAACTCAACGAAGACAAAACAGATTCCTTGCCGATGCTCGCGCGCATACGTTCACGTGGACTTTTTGAAGACGATTGGCGCGCCCGCCCCACCGAAGACCGCCCCTGGCCAGTGGTATTAGTCCACGGAACTGGATCAACAAAAGGTGATTGGCAAGACTTGGGAGCCGATCTACGCCGCGACGGCTGGGCAGTGTTTGCACCCGAATTTGGCCAACGCGCCACCGGTTCAGTCGCAGAATCATCCGCACAAATTGGCGCCTATATAGATACAGTATTGCTTGCTACAGGAGCCTCAAAAGTCATTGTCGTTGGCCACTCCCAAGGCGGCGTGTTGCTGAGATACTGGATGCGTGTTTTGGGTGGTGCATCCAAAGTCAAACACATGGTCTCCCTCGCTGTCCCCAATCACGGCACCACCATGGGCGGAATCGTCAGCCCGCTAATCCGTAACAATCGTGGCGAAAGTGTGGTTAATTCTGTCGTTCAATCATGGTTCGGCGAAGCTGGATTTGAAATGATCCGCGGACACGACACCATCAACGCCATCAATGAAGGCGGCGATTTGGATCCAGACGTGACATATCTGTGCATCGCCACCCACTTTGACACCGTGATTCAGCCCCCTGAAACCTGCTTCCTAGAGGCCCGGAACCCCGAAGAACTCAAGCGGGTCCAAAACATCTGGGTGGAAAACCTCGACCCCAATTCAGTCGTGCTCCACGAAGCAATGCCTTACGATCCCCGCGTACGCGCACTGGTCAGGGCGGATTTGAGCAAATTGGTGGAGATTTCCGAGACTGCGGAGAACTAGGGGTTTTGGTGGTTGTCTAAAGCTCAACTTCACGTGTGCTGACTCCACTCCGGATTGCGGACTTTTCCGAGTGAAGTCGAGGTTAAGAAGTTGAGTATGAGAAGTCAGCGCACGTGAAGTCGAACTGTAGCACTCGTGTAGCCGTGTCTGGGCGGAGGTCTCCGCACTTAAGTTCGATTTCATACTTCCAATTTCTTAAGAGCGAGATCACTAGGAAAACCACCAAAAACCGAAATCGCCGTTGAGAAATTGAGCGCAAGGTACCGAACTTGCGAAATCGGTACCGTGAAATCGAACTTAAGCCACCAAAAGTCTAAAGGTCCAGCGCGTCCAAAATGTCATCAAAGGCCGGTGCAACGCGGGTGCGCCACAAAATGTCCACGCGGGAATCCGCCCGACCTGGGCCGCCGTTGATGACAGACACTTGTTTTCCTTGACGTTGCGCTTCGATGACGATCCGGTATCCACTCATGACGGCTAGGGAGGAGCCGGCGATTAAGAGGCTGGAGGAGGCGTCGAGAAGCTTTTTTAAATCTTTTTTGCGCGCGGCGGGCACGGGTTCGCCGAAGTAAACCACGTCTGGTTTGAGCATGAGCGAGCCGCAGCGCAAGCAGCCGATCATGGTGAAGCGGCGTACTTGTTCTTCGTCGAGGAAGACGTCGCCGTCGGGGTTGACTGCGCCCGGTTCCAGGCGAATGGAAGCGACGTAGCCGGGGTTGGCGGCTTCGAGACGTTCATCAAAGAGGTGTCGATCCTCCCCGAAACCGCAGTTCAAACACATCACATGGGCGAGATCACCATGCAGCGCGACCAGGTTTTTCGTGCCTGCTTCCGCGTGTAAACCATCGACATTTTGGGTGACCACACCACTTAAAAAACCATGCTGCTCCAGCTCAACCATGGCGTAGTGCGTTCGATTCGGCCGCGCCTGATCCATCACCCGCCACCCCACAAACGACCGCGCCCAATAGCGATGCGACGCCGCCGGATCATGCCGAAACTCCTGGTACGTCATCGGCCGATGCCTGCTCAAGCTGCCCTTCGGGCCGCGATAATCAGGGATGCCCGAGTCCGTCGACACCCCAGCCCCAGTCACCGCCAGCACGTTCCCGGCCTTTAATTGCTTTACGACGCCCACCCTCGCCACATCCTCCCCCATTGGCTCTACCGTCTCCGCGACGACGCGAGCAATAGACCTCAGCGCTGAATTGTGGGCACGAGCAGTGAGTTCATCAAACACTCCCCTATCCTAAGCCACATCTCGGTTTATTAAACTGTTAGTGAATTCTCACCCGCAACACTGGTGTATTTCAGTTACATCCGTATGGTTATTGGTTATGAGCTTTCTTAACTCTGCAAAAACCAAGACCGTAGCCCTCACCGCAACCTTCGTTGGTGCAGCAACCCTTGCAACTCCTGCAATCGCATCCGCTGACATCGTCGACAACGCCCTCGCAGCCCTCCCATCCGGTGAGATCAGCTGCTCCCAGGCTGAAAAGTACTGGACCACCGAAGCTGATTACAACAGCAAGGTTGCACAGGCCAACGCCTTGGCAATGTTTGACTCCCGCGGCCCACAGATCCAGGCAGCTCTCGCACGCGTTGACGAAGCAGCAAACCGCTGCGGACTCAAGGGCGGCACCGTAGCTGCGCAGGCTGAGGCAACTGAGGCTGCGCCTGCCGCTCCAGCACCTGCACCGCAGGATAACACCGGCACTTCTCAGACTGCCCCTGCCCCAGCAGCACCAGCAGCACCAGCAGCTACCCCTGTGGTTAACCTTGCACCTGCAGGATCACCAACTTTCACCATTGAAGTTCCAGGAGTTGGCGGGGTTCAGCTGCCAGATCTATACCAAATCGTCCAACAGTTCTTGGCACAGTTCGGAATCAAGATCTAAATCTATTCACATCCCTTAACCCTCACGGAGATCCGCGTGGGGGCTTTGTGCATGCTAGGCAGAAGTACGCTAGTCAAAATGCATTATTTTCCCATGCTTAAGTTCTCTGCCCGCTTATTTACCCCACTCGCAGTTGGTGCTCTCCTGAGCCAAGTCCCTCAAGGTGAAATTTCTTGTGCCACAGTGGAAGCCTATTGGACCAACGACGCGGATTATCAAAACAAAGTTGCCTAAGCCCAAGCTCTAGCTGTATTTCATGATCGTGGAAATCAGACCCTTGCTACTTTGGCACAAGTGGATACAGCAGCAGAAAGCTGCGGACTCAAAGGAACAGTTGGGGATGCGTCAGCCGTTTCTGGAGCAGATGTCTCCGGCGGAAATGAAGCTCAGCCTAACGGATAGCAACTGGCTGGTGAAGGCGAAGCCCCCAGAATCATCAGTTGAGGTCAGTGGAGCGGGAGACACTCCAGACGCATCCATCACCGATACTGCAGCTGTCCTCGGACCAGTTACCTCGACCACCTCAACCCCGATGAAAACTATCGAGGTTCTCGGACAAGGCTAAGCGGAGGTCCCCGACGCAGAGGCAATGCTGAGAAACTATCTACGACAGCTCACCATTTTTATTTAACTCCACACTAATACCTGTCAAGCAATAGAATAGATAGCATCTGGATCCTCCAGAGTTTGAAAATATGCCTTGACATGTAGAAATGGAGTTCTTGTGCGCATTACAAACGCCCAGGTTAAGAACTACGCAGAGTTAGTTGATATCACCATAGAGGGTGAAAAAATTTCCTCGATTACCCCCTCTTCAATTCGATCAGAAGAAGATCACCGCGCGGACGATTACGATGCCGCAGGAAGACTGGTCGCACCCCAGTTCGCCGAAGCACACATCCACCTTGACTACGCAAACACCGCTGGAATCCCTCGCGAAAACTCTTCCGGCACACTTTTTGAAGCCATCGAAATCTGGGCCGACCGCAAGACCCAAGGCTTCCACATCAAAGAAGACATTAAAGCGAAGGCCCTCCAGGCAGCCCGTCGGGCAGCAGAACACGGCGTTGGTTTCATCCGCACTCACGTAGATGTCACCGATCCCACGTTTGCTGGATTCGAAGCAATTGCGGAGCTGCGCGATGAAGTCCGCGAGTGGTGCGATATCCAGATTGTCGCCTTCCCGCAAAATGGCATTTACGCCTACGAAGGTGGCCAGAAGCTAATCTCAGATGCAATGTCTGCAGGTGCAGATGTCGTTGGTGGCATCCCACACCTTGAACCCACCCGAGACGATGGCGTCGAGTCGGTGAAATGGCTGTTCGACCTTGCAGAGAAGCACTCAGCCCCCATCGATATCCACACTGATGAAATTGACGATCCACATTCCCGATTTGTCGAAGTCCTCGCCGCAGAAGCCGCAAAACGTGACATGGGCGCACAAACCGTGGTGTCTCATTCTGTGGCGATGGCCTATTACTCACCTGGCTACATGGCGCGACTTTTACCCAAGCTCGCAGCATCAAAGGTTCGTTTTGCAGTATGCCCCAATGAAAACCTCCATCTGCAAGGACTTGGTTTCCAAGGACCCGTCCCCCGAGGTGTTGCACCGGTAAAGCAACTTACCGAATGGGGAATTCCAGTAAGTTTTTGCCAGGACTCACTCAATGACCCCTTCTACCCCATGGGCGATGGAGATCTACTCCGCATTCTCGATTCTGGATTACACGTGTCCCACATGCTCACAGCCAGCCACTTGAAGAATGCACTATCGTTCATCACCACCAATCCAGCCGGAAACCTAGGCCTGGACAATTACGACATTGCAGAAAACTCCCCGGCGAACCTGCTGGTTCTTGATGCGAGCAGCGAGAAGGAAGCTGTACAGAGAAAAGCTTCCGTACTTTTGAGCATCCACCGCGGCAAAAAGGTGCTCTCCAGGGAGCCCGAACAGGTGGACTGGAACATCTAACAGCCCAGTTGGGCCTCCTTAAATTTTGTGGCACTCCCCACATTTCTATCAATCTATAGAAAGTATGACTTAAAGTCGATTTTGCAAGTTTCTATAGATTGATAGAAAAGGGAGTTTAGATGTCTTACACATCTTTTAAAGGCGATGATAAAGCCCTCATCGGCATAGTTTTATCAGTTCTCACATTTTGGCTTTTTGCTCAGTCAACCCTAAATATCGGCCCAGATATGGCAACTGATTTAGGGATGAGCGATGGCACCATGAACATAGCTGTCGTGGCCGCCGCGTTATTCTGTGGAACATTTATCGTCGCAGCCGGCGGCATCGCAGATGTCTTTGGCCGAGTACGAATCATGATGATTGGCAACATCCTTAACATCCTGGGATCTCTCCTCATCGCCACGGCAACGACTTCTTTAGCCACCCAAATGGTGATCACCGGCCGAGTTCTCCAAGGACTGGCAGCAGCGGCCATCATGTCTGCATCCCTAGCATTAGTTAAGACATATTGGTTAGGTACTGACCGCCAACGAGCAGTCTCCATTTGGTCCATTGGTTCATGGGGTGGCACCGGATTCTGCGCGCTTTTCGCGGGTCTTGTTGTAGCAAGCCCCTTTGGTTGGAGAGGAATCTTCGCCCTCTGCGCGATCGTCTCCATCGTTGCTATTGCCCTTACCCGCCACATCCCGGAATCCCGTCCGGCTCAATCCATTGGCATGCATTTGGATTGGAGTGGCATCATCGTTCTTGCCCTCAGTGTTCTATCTCTTGAATTGTTTATTACCCAAGGTGAATCACTTGGCTGGACGCACTGGATGACCTGGACTCTCCTTGCCGTTTCTTTGACATTTCTTGCAGTTTTCGTCTTCATTGAACGCATCGCCAGCTGGCCAGTTCTCGACTTCAACCTTTTCAAAGACCACGCCTTCAGCGGTGCGACCATCACCAACTTCATTATGAGCGCTACTGGCGGAGTAGTTGCCGTTGTCATGTGGGTTCAGCAAATGGGATGGGGTGTCTCCCCAACAATCTCGGGACTCACCAGCATCGGCTTCGCAGCCTTTGTCATCCTTTTCATTCGAGTTGGAGAAAAGGCCATGCAGAAAGTTGGCGCCCGAGCAGTGATCATCACCGCTGGCATCTTGGTAGCGACCGCGACCGCCCTCCTAATGATCACCGCGGTCAGCGAGTCAACGTACATCGTCATCTCCCTCGCCGGCTTCTCCCTTTATGGCCTTGGCCTCGGACTCTTCGCCACCCCAGTCACCGATACTGCGCTTGGAACACTTCCCAAAGACCGTACCGGCGCTGGTGCAGGTGTATTCAAGATGTCCTCTTCCCTCGGCGCAGCACTCGGCATCGCAATCTCCACTTCAGTGTTCCTCGCACTTCGCGACGGCACCTCCATCAACTCCGACGTCGCACTCGCCGGAACAGTTTCACTTGGCATCAACGTTGTATTCGCAGCAACAGCCACCATCACCGCAGCAGTCCTTATTCCAAAAGCCGCTGGCAAAGTCTCACAAACCAGCATCACCCTTCCTGAGCCAGCTATCGCTGTAAAAATCTAAAACTTCACCAGGACAGATAAAGCTCGTACCTCCTCAAATAAAGAAGGTACGAGCTTTTTGCTTGTCGACGCTTGCCCCCAGGCGCAGGTGCCACGTGCACAAGGGGCCCAAGACCCCCACAAACACAAAAAAGAGAGGGTGTAGTGAACACACAACCATGTGTATCCACCACAC